>Ga0209606_1000731_pt1 | contig 46399 bp, 34 predicted proteins | sample AD_UKC057_MetaG_FD_184412 | JGI IMG/M metagenome (GOLD analysis project Ga0209606, IMG submission 184412) | Active sludge microbial communities of municipal wastewater-treating anaerobic digesters from USA - AD_UKC057_MetaG (SPAdes) (version 2) | ecosystem: Engineered > Bioreactor > Anaerobic >... | reverse complement strand
AATTCTTCCAGGACTGGAACGGCATGGCCTATGACAGCCAGATGAAACACCCGCGCCTGCGCGAAAAGGTCCTGGCGTGGGACGACATCGCCGCCATCCCGCCGGGCAGGACGCGCGACGCCGTGATCCAGGCCCGGGTTAACCAGGACTTCTTCCGCCAGATGGTCCTGGCGCAGTTCGACGAAAAGTGCTGCATCACCGGCCTGCCCGTAAAGGAGCTGCTGGTCGCCAGCCACATCGTCCCCTGGGCCCGCGACGAAAAGAACCGCACCAACCCCCGCAACGGCCTGTGCCTGAATTCCCTGCACGACCGCGCCTTCGACACCGGCCTGATCACGCTCGACCGCGGGTTCCGCGTGGTCCTTTCATCCCGCCTGCGCACCGACACCGCCGCCGCCCCCCGCTTCTTCCGCGACTACGAAGGCCGCCAGATCATCATGCCCAGGCGCTTCCTGCCCGACCAAGATTTGCTGGAGTACCACCGGGCCAATGTGTTCAGGGGGTGAGGGGCAGGTCGCCGTTTTCCACGGTCCGATAGGCTTGGCGCGGATGACTCGGGATTTCTGGGTATCGGCGCTCCACCCTGCCCATATCGAGCAACTTTGGCAAAATCCTTCGAACTGTTACAGAACTCCTGCCTGTCTTTTCCACAATCTCAGAGACTGTCGTGTGGCGCCCCTTGCAGGCTTCAAGGATGGCCAGAATCGTTTCAGTATCTTCGGGAGTTGTAACGAACGGGGTTGTAACGGAGCCTACATCAGAGCTTACATCAGAGCCTACATCAGAGCTTACATCACCGCTCCTTGCTTTGGCCCCCCCGTCAAAGCCAAGCGTCACGGTTGTAGTGTCCAGTTCGATGTTTTCGACTACCTGCGGCGGCAGCCAGCCTTCTTCCCGCCAGGCGCGTTCGATACGTGAAAAACCGGAGCCCACGTGTTCCCCGAATCCAATCAGCAGGAACATTCTTTGAAGCCCGCGATTGCGGCAATCCGACACACCGCCGATTCGTAACTGCTCTGGCGAAATGCGCAGTCCCCCGGGATTGCGGAACTCAAAACCCGACCGGGCTTTCGTCACCAGAATCGAAACGCGTCCTTCGTAATCGGCGTGGACGAGCGTATTGACCAACGCTTCCCTGACCGCTTCATGGACATGGGTTTCGTCGACACGCATCATGTCGCTGTCGAGACGAAACGGCACTTTGATGTCCGCCTTCAGCTTCGGCAGAACCCGGCGGAAGAAATCATGAACATTTCCGGACCATATTCCATCCGGATAAACGCGATCGTCCCATTCAATTGCGCCAACGCCCTCGCGCCTTTCCTGATAATCGACGAAGTATGTCGGCAAGGCAGCCACTATGGATTCATACCGACCGAACATCAGAAGACCGGCCAACGTAAGCCCACGTTCATCCGTTTCGCGGTCATGCCCCAGCACACCGATGTTCTGCAGGAACGCTTCGTCGGGCAGGTCGGCCCACGGATGGTCAGGCACCCTCGACCGGAATGCATTCCGATAATCCCGCACGGTTTCCGAGGCTAGGTCCGAAAGCCCGAACTTCGACAACACTCTTTCATCACGGCTGTCGAAGGTGGATTCCGCGACCATCCGCCTGATTCGGTCACGATCCGCATGGCGATCACCATCGTGGACACGCAGGAATGTTCCTGACCAGAGGTCGTCATCGATAAAGACTGGACGATCCTGACGCCTTGCCCGGGGAACTGTGATGACCAGCAATGGCCGATCGTCCAAACTATCCCGCTGCACATCCGAGTGGCTTAAAACATTGAGGCTGACCTTCTTGTGATTTTGAAGCTGATTCCACAAGTCGCGTTCAACCCGGTCGATGTCTGGAATGCCTTGAACTTCAAACGCACCGTCCCTGAGTTCCCGAAGACCAAGAATGATGCGACCGCCCCGACTGTTTGCCATCGAGGAATACGTTTCCCAGAAAGAATCCGGGATCGCGCCGCGGCCGTCCTTCCCCGCGGCCAGCTTGGCCTCGAAGTCCCAGCCTTCGCGCAACCCATTGATTTCGTCACGAGTCATCCGGATACCCCATCGCGTAATCGTATTTATACCACCTGTGGCGCGCCCGATCGACCCTGCCGATCAGGGTCCTTCGTCTGGTTGCCCAAAATCCAAACAGGGCTCGACTGGTGCTCCAACATCGCGTTCGACATATCCCATCGCACGGTAGCCGGCGCGACGCTTGGCCCACATCCGTGCAAGTTGCGGGTGATCGGCCTCGACGTAGTCGTAAACCCGCACGTCCTGCTTTCCCTGGTGTACGCGATGAAGCCGCCCGGCGTACTGCTGCAGCGTTCCTTTCCAGGAAATCGGCATCGCCAGCACCAGCGTGTCCAGCGGAGCATGATCGAAGCCTTCGCCTATCAAGCGGCCGGTGGACATCAATATCCGTGGCGCCGAATCATCCAGCAATTCTAAACTGTTCATAACGGCCTTGCGTTGCTTCGACGACTGACTACCCTTCAACACGAATGGTGGAGCGATGCGTTCTGCAACCGCCGTGGACAGTACATCAAGGTGTTCCGTCCGCTCGGTCAGCACCAGAATCTTGCGTCCGGCACGGTGCAGATCCTCAATATCACACAGAATCCGTTCATTGCGGGACGCATCTTCGGCAAGCGTCCTGAATACCTCCTGGATCGTCGATTCCGGCGACATCTTCGGCGCGGCCAGGAACCGCGGCCTTACCTCAAGCGCGGACGGTGCGCAGGATGGGCGTGCAGATTTGTGACGTATCGGTCCGCACTGCATGAAAATGATCGGGTGATGCCCGTCACGACGCTCGGGTGTGGCGGTCAACCCCGTAACGTACCTGGCCGTTGCCTGCTTCAATACCGACTCAAACGAAAAGGCTGAGATGTGGTGACATTCGTCAACAATAATCTGGCCATATCGGCCAAGCAGATCTGGAAGATCGTCGCGACGTATCAGTGACTGCATGACAGCAACATCGACCACACCAGAAAGACGCTCGCGGCCACCACCGATCAGACCGGGTACCCCGGCCGGCAAATCCAGAAAGCCCGTCAACCTTTCCTGCCATTGGCGAAGCAATTCGGCCCGGTGAACAAGAACCAACGTACTTACGCCCCGGCTGGCAATCAAAGCAGCCGCAACAACAGTCTTTCCAAAGGCGGTCGGTGCGCAAAGCACGCCGATGTCATGCCGCAACATGGCATCAACGGCTTCTTGCTGGTCATCACGCAAGGTTCCCCGAAACTGAAAGGCAAGCTGCTGCCCGGCCGTGCGCAGATCCTGCCTGCGCACATAAATCCCATTGCTTCCCAGCAATCCGCTGACAGCGTCAAGACATCCACGTGGCAAGGCGATGTGCTGCGGATGCATATCGGCGCAACAAATGACCTGCGGCTTATTCCAGACCGGCATACGCATCGCCTGGGCACGCCGGAATTCAGGATTCTGAAAAGCGGCCAGTCGCATCAGCCGATTCGACAAGACCTGGGGAATGCCGGCCCTTTCGATAAAGACCTTGTTCGCAACAACGACACCAACCGATTCTGGAAGCGGCCCTTCCAGCTTGTACCCACTCCTTTTCCGGGACTTCCAGGGGGCTGTTTCATCGATGTCAGATACATACGCGATGTCCAACGGGTGCCGACCTGCACCAACCCTGCCGAGGACTGCATCCATTTCAGCCGGGTCCAGGCGACGAATCGAAGAAAGAAAGGACCACTGGTCGAGGAATGGTTCAAACCGATCATCAACAAAGACGCTGTGTCCAGCGGCGCGCGGAACCTTCTGCAAAGGCAGCGCGATCAAATTGCCAAAACCACCCTTCGGCAACGTGTCCTGGTTGGGAAACAACCGGTCGTAGCTGGACAGCTTCAACTGTCTGAACCGGTCGCACGTGCGGCTGATCAGGGCCGCGCCCAAAAACCGCGCGGTCCTGGCCGGCACCGGACCGCTGAAGAACAACCATACGTGTGCCCCGACCCCGGATCTGGATATCTCCAGGGCCACGGGAACTTCGTAGTACCTGCATGTCTGCACGAAAGCCAGAGCATCATGCCGCCAATCGGCATCGTCGAAATCGACCGCTAGAAACCAGCACGTGTCGTCGGGAAGAATTGGATACACTCCAACGGTATGTTTTCCGGCCATGTGGTCGTGCATGACCTGGTCCGTCACCGGCAACAGCACCCTGGCGGCACAGTCGGCACACTTGATCTGCGGCTTGCGGCAATGAACCGGATTCCACTCGTTCGCGCATGCCGGGGAATACCCCGACTTGCCATTGCCGGATTCCCAGCGGACCGCATAGACGTCATCGCGACCGCGGAACAGGGACCGAAACACGCTGACTTTTTCAGAAGTTGACAAGGGCTGAGACGAAGTGCCGGTCGCTCCGACCGTTGAGCCAGAGACCCCCACCAACTTACCAGCCCTGGCCTTGTCATCCCCCGGTTCACCCCATGAAATCCCATGCTGCACCAGAAGTTCCTTCAGAAGTGAATTTTCGCGCCTGAGACACTCGAGTTCGCTGGTTTCATGGTCACGACGGGACAATTCTGTATCCCTCGCAACGAAGATGCCTGTTTGGAACAAAGATGGTCGATGGCGCAGAAGACCCGTCTTCCATCGGATCGAAGGGATACAAGAGCCATTCCCTATCTCGTTCCGCCTTTTCAAGGGCTGGTCCGTACAGTTCTGTAGTCTTCTTTGGAAACTTCGAACAAAACTCCAATTCCTTGGCCTTCAGAAGGCTTAATACATCAATCAAGAGCGCCCGATGCAGCAGACCATTTTCAGCCCGAATTATCTCTTGACTCCGAGACAACACCAGGGATTCTCCAATAGTCCAAGAGTCTTGAAGATGCGGAACACAGTTTTCGACACTACGCTCAAACAGAACCCAGTTTGCGTGATCCAAACTCGTTGGAGTCAATCCCCCAAGCTCGAACTCCAAACTATAAAGAACAACTTCGCTTTCGCGCAAAGGGCACCGTTCGTAACTCAACGTCTCGCCGCCAACCATGTAATTCTTCGCGATTTTCAAGCTGGATGAAAACGAAATGGCCGGACTGTATCTCGAAAAGATTTCCTCGTCAGACCCTGGATTCCAGCCTACATGGGCAAGAACGTATTCAACAATTCCGCCTGGCTTATCCAGCATACGACTACTTCCACCGTCGCTGAAACGCGCCCTGAGCCCCATCCGAAGCCCGTACGTCACAAAATCCCGTCCTTCACGATTCCTGTCGCCACGGTACAAAATCATCGATCTGAAACCTCAAATCGCTAACCAAAACTCCGGGACAAATCACTGCCCCATTCAGTTCAGTTTGTTTATCAATGCTGCCTTAACCGCCACCAATAACCCTACGCCGGGTGCCCGAAGTTGCGTGCCCTCACACCTATTCGGAAACCACCAAATCTTGAATACCAAGCGGCACGCCTCGGGCCGGATTGAGGTGAGGGGCGACGGCGCCGCCCCTCACCTTGGCGGCGGGAGGGGGATTCGAACCCCCGAGACTGTTACATCTACCCGATTATCAGTCAGGCGCCTTAGACCACTCGGCCATCCCGGGCATGACTCCATCGTCGATGGGGTAATACCCGGCAGGTCGAATTTGCGCTAATCATATCAGGCAGCTCGTAGATTGAACATGCTACTAATCATGTCCTGTGAAGCCCGAATTCACCGATCGAAACCCGACGGCATCGAGCGAGATAGATGTCGCATGATCAGATTCCGCTTCTCGTCGGTCAACTCGACTTGCTCAGGTCGTGGAACGAATTTCCCAGCGACTATTTCCTGTTTGCTTAAATAAGAAACCAACTTACCTTCAACAAGATACACTTGAAGCCTTAGGAGCACCGTGCATCCATCAACACTGATATCCTCTTGGAATATCAAACTCAATTCAGTCCGATACCCCTTGGTATTCTGGCCGGTAAAACGACCAGGCCGCTTTTCAGCGGTGTTTTTTCAGTTCTGCATCAGGTCAACTGGAAACGCCGTTACATGCCGCTCTTCGCACATCGGAAGCCGCCCCAAGCGTGCGCTGTACCCGGCACCCAACCGTATCGGACAGACGCACGAACCCACGTGTAGTTCTCCCAGTACCAAGAGCCTCCACGAATCACCTTCGATGTTCCTGTTTCCGGACCAATCGGATTCGTGGGCGCGCTGCCGGAATAGTAATCAGCAGAATACCAGTCAGAAACCCATTCCCAGAGGTTCCCAGACATATCACACGACCCTTCCGGGCTGTCACCGCCGGGCGACCTGCTGCAAACAGACGCAGTAGTTCCGGCTCCACAACCACTGCCAGTCGCATCTTTGAACACGGCAAAGGAACAAGTGGCGTTCTGGTTTCCCCACGGATACTTTCGCCCGTCAGTCCCCCGGGCGGCCCGCTCCCATTCAGCTTCCGTGGGTAACCGCCATCCTACCCACTCGCAATAACTCGAAGCCTGTTCCCAACTTACGCCATTGATCGGATGTGAACCCCGACCAGAAATCCCCCAATTGAACGGAGATCCCGTGGCAACTGGAAGGGTACATGCTCCGACATCGACACATTTTTTATAGGCATCCACCGTAACTTCTGTCTTGCCGATGTAGTATTGCGACAGATTGACCGCGTGATAGGGTTTTTCATCAGAGTTGCAATCCGCATCAACCGCAGCGTTGCACCCCATTGAAAACGAACCAGCCGGAATATGGATCATTTCGGGTAGACACACACCATCAGGGTGGCATTCCTCGCCGTCGCCACAACCGCCACAAGACACACCAAGCACCAGAGAAGGGCCACATTCAAGGCCTTCACAATCATCTACGCATAACCCTTCGTCACACCACCACGATTCACCTGTTGTGCAAGAACCGCACGAAATGCCGTGGGCGCCGGGGCCACATTCCGCCGAACCACAGTCGTCTTCGCAAATACCCGCGTTGCACCAATTCCTGTCCCCGCAGGTGCCGCAATTCACATCCAGTATGGGCGACTGACCGCATTGGAGCCCATCACAATCGTCTTGGCACACACCTTCATCACAAGACCAAGATTCGCCGACGGGGCAAGAACCACAAGAGATGCCGTGCGCTCCCTCTCCACATTCCGCTGAACCACAATCGTCTTCGCAGAACCCCGAATTACACCAGGATCGATCGGGGCACGTCCCGCACAAGACTTCCAGGAACGGCGAAGCCCCGCACTGCCGACCGTCACAATCGTCTTTGCAAACACCAGCATCGCACCATATGGTTTCACCGACCGGACAGGAACCACAGGGAACGCCATGCGCTCCCTCTCCACATTCCGCAGAACCACAATCGTCTTCACAGGTTCCAGCATTGCACCAGGACCGATCAAAACATGTGCCGCAAGACACTTCTAGGAATGGCGATTCCCCACATTGGAGACCAACACAGTCGTCCTTGCAGACACCAGCATCGCACCACATGGTTTCACCGACCGGACAGGAACCACAGGGAACACCATGCGCTCCCTCTCCACATTCAGCAGAACCGCAATCGTCTACGCAGGATCCGGTGTTGCACCAAGATCGATCGGGACATGTCCCGCATGACACTTCGAGGAATGGCGAAGCCCCGCACTGACGACCGGCGCAGTCGTCCTTGCAGATACCTGCATCGCACCATATGGTTTCACCGACTGGACAGGAGCCACAAGGGATGCCGTGCGCTCCCTCTCCACATTCCGCAGAACCACAATCGTCTGCGCAGGTTCCAGCATTGCACCAATACCTATCCCCACAGGTGCCACAATTCACATCCAGTATGGGAGACTGACCGCATTCGAGTCCAACGCAATCATCGAAACACGTCCCTTCGTCACACCACCAGGAATCCCCTTCGGGACATGAACCGCAGTCAAACCCAACATTCGGCGACGCACCACACTCGAGGCCGGCACAATCGTCTTTGCACGCACCACCGTCACACCAGAAGCCTTCCAGACAGTCTCCGCAGTTCACACCGATATGAAGCGAGTCCCCGCACTCGCGATTAGCGCAGTCATCGGCGCAAGCGTTGTTCATGCACCACATCGTGGCCCCGACACACGTGCCGCAATCGACGCCACGTTTCGGCGACGCACCACACTCGAGGCCGGCACAATCGTCTTTGCAAGCGCCACCGTCACACCAGAAGCCTTCCTGACAGTCTCCGCAGTTCGCACCGAGATGAAGCGATTCACCGCACTCGCGGTTGGCACAGTCGTCGGCGCAAGCGTTGTTCACGCACCACATCGTTGCCCCGACACATGTGCCGCAATCGACGCCAAGTCTCGGCGATTCACCGCACTCAAGGCCCTCGCAATCGTCCTTGCATTTACCCGCAATGCAGGACCAGGATTCGCGGGCGTCTCGGTGTCACCGGGAAGGTCGCCGCCGCCATTTCCCGGGCCGCAGCCGCCAGCCAATGCAATCATGGCCGCGACCAGAAGCGAAAGGATTGGTGCCGTTCCTGTTTTCATCAGTCGGTTCCTCGCGATGTCTTGACGATTATATGTCAGGTCGGCGGTCACTGGTTGGGATTGTGTCCGGCTCAGGTTCGACGAATCCGGTTGTCGAGCAGGGAGCGATAAAGTTCCGTCAGCGCGGCAGTGTGTGACGAGACCCCGAATTCATTCAGGATTCTGGTTCGGGCGGCCGCGCCGAGCCGTTCGCAGGTGGCGGGATCGACCATCAGTGTCGCGGCGGCGTCCACGAGACCGTCAATGTCGCCTGGTTCAACCAGGACGCCGTTGACACCGTCGCTGACGAAGTCCTGAAGACCACCGCAGCGAAATCCGACGACGGGTGTCCGGTGCAGCATGGCCTCGGCCGGGGCCAGTCCGAACGTCTCGAACCTGCTGGGGCACAGGTAAATCGATGCCCGGGACATCTGGATGCCGAGTCCGTCCGGTCGCAGCCAACCGACGAATTCTATTCGGGAGGTCTCACGTCCCGCGGCGGTCGCGGCGAACTTTCGCATGTACCGTCGTTCGGAGGGCGGGCTGTCGGGCAGTCCGCCCGCCACGACCACCCTGAAAGAGTCAGAGCGGTCGATCAGGCCAAGCGCGATCTGGAACATCGCTTCGGTTGCCTTCACATCCCCGAAACGTCCGGCGTTGATGGCGACTCCGGGCGTCCGGGGCCAACGTGCCGCGGCGGCGATTGTTGTGTCCGGGACGCACGGGCCGACCAGTACGGCCCTGGACACGGCCCGGGGGTAGTCCGAAAACAGCACTTCGCGTTGCGCGTTCGACAGCACGATCAGTGCATCACACCGATCGATTACGCGATCCTGCGCGATGCTGCTCGATGTTTCGTCGATTCGGCGTTGCCGGTTCATGTGCCGGTGCATCAGGTGCAGTGTCTTGACGACTGGAACCGAGTCCGCGGCCACTTTCGTCGCGAAATCCAGAAGCATCGACTGGTGAAGATGGACTATGTCGGGATTCGACTCGATGGCGAGCGATGTGGCGCGTTCAAGCTCATCCGGTGACGAGACGCGGATCACCCGCAGGTGTCGATCCGCGAAATCAAAGATCTGCGGACAGACTGACGGCCCCGGCGTGCCGCAGCATGGGCGCCAGGCGTCGAACGACACCACCGTGCAGTGGATTCCGGCCGCCAGCAGCCCATTCACCTCGGCGCCGACCGCGGTCGACAGGCCACCGTTAATCCGGGGCGGAAAGTCGCGCGTGACGACAAGGACGTTCATCGGACCTCGATCCCGTCGAGCGGCGTGACGGCATTCCGGGGCAGGGCGGGGCCGGCACTCCGGGTGTACCACTCGGCGTCCAGCAGACACTCGCACAGGCCGGGCACCAGGAATGACTTCGGGTCGCCGGCCTTCAGTTGTGAACGATGCGCAGCGATTGCGTTCAGTTTGATGCCGCGCCACCGCCTGATGTCGAGGATCACGTCCGCGTCGGCCGGTTCGATGCCGGTCGCGTCCATGGATTCGCCGGTGGGAACCGGCCCGGCCAGCTCGGGCATCGTCCGTTGCATGAACGCCCTGACTTTGCCGAAAAGCCCCTTCGGAAACTGCGAAAAAATTAACCTGGGTCGTTTGCGGGAGGCCATTTTACTGATGATCGAGGTCAGGGCCGCCGTGACGGCCAGGTGGTCGGGGTGGCCATAGGCGCCATCCTCGCCGAGGGTAACGACCACGTTCGGCTTCAGTCGATCCAGAACGTCCTTTACACGATACTCGAGTTCAATGGACTCGGCGGACAGACGACCGTCGGGCAGATCCAGGAAGATCGGAGGTTGAACCCCCATCGCGCGGCACGACAGGCCCAGTTCCACCGTCCTCAGCCTGGCCAGCATCGGACCCGGCTTCACCACGCCGTCGCGGTCGCGGCCGGCCTCTCCGCGCGTGGCACAGACGACCGTGACGACCGCTCCACCCTGGGCAGCCATGGCGAGCAACCCGGCGCAGGAGTATGCCTCGTCGTCCGGGTGGGCGAAGACCGCCGCGATCCTGAGTTTTGCGTACTCAAGCAACTGCCTGTCTACTCCGCGATAAGCGAGCGCACCAGTGCCAGGGTTGAATCCATCTCGGCAGGGGACATTTTGCCGGCCTTGAAGTATTTCACCCGGCCATCGCGACCGATGATGATCACCACGTCCTTTCCGTTGCACTCGCCAAGGTTCCATGCGTTCTTCAGGATGTGGGCCGGGTCCGTCATGATCAGCGAGTTGAACTTCTTTTCCTTGCCGCGCACTACCGACCTGATCAGTGCGTTCGCCAGCAAGGTGTCCTTCATGTTGACAACGCCTAGTCCCCGAAACTTCGATACATCCAGATCCGAGCGGTTCAGCAACTCGCGGAAGGGCTCGTTCTGATTCTGAACATCGGGATCAGTGTAGAAAAGCGCCAGGACCTTAACACCGATGTCCGGGATCGCCGCGTCCTTGTCCCGGCTGTCCTTCACCTTGACCGCGGATACGGCGTCGCCTTTCGACAGTGCCCGGGTTCCAGTCGACCAGAATGTCACGGTCGCAAGAATTGCCAGGGCGACGATGGTCGCACTCGCCCGGACGCCGTCGCGCGCCCCGATCTGGAACAGTCTCATGAAAGACCTCCTGGCCGTTGATGTCAGCGTCAATTCTTGCCAGTGGAGGCCGGGGCGTCAACCCCCGGCGAAGGAAGGGTCAATTGAATTTCCCGGCGGCGACCGCGAGCCGGGTCGATGCGCGCTTCAGGGAGGCCGAGACCGCCTTGAATTCCTCTTCATGGGCGGGACTGAGCGTCTGGAGCCGTGCCGTGGCCCGATCGAACGCCTTCTGCGCGCGTTCCACATCGATTTCGTCGCGTTCCTCGCACGCCTCGGTCAGGATCCTGACGTGGTCCTCGAGGATCTCCATGAAGCCCCCGGCCATTGCGTACAACCTGGTCGTACCGTCCTTAAGGACAAGACGCATCGGGCCGATCCCGACCACCGAGATCATCTGGATATGCATCGGCAGCACGCCAAGCTGGCCATCCGCGCCAGGCAGAGATATCTCGGTGACCTCAAGGTCGTGTATCCGCGTCCCGTCGGACTCGACCACGTCAAGTTTCAGCGACATGCCGACCTCATTGCGCCCTCGAACCGGGCACTATTCCGCCATCATCTTGCGGGCCCGTTCCACCGCCTCGTCGATCGTCCCGACCATCCAGAATGCCTGCTCGGGCAACTCGTCATGCTTGCCGTCGAGGATCTCGGTGAACCCGGCCACCGTGTCCTCAACCTTGACGAAACGGCCTTCCTTGCCGGTGAACTGCTCGGCCACGAAGAACGGCTGGGACAGGAACTGCTGGATCTTTCTGGCTCGACTGACCGTCTGGCGCTGGGCCTCCGACAGTTCGTCCATGCCGAGAATCGCGATGATGTCCTGCAGATCGCGGTATTCCTGGATGCACTCCTGGATACGGCGAGCGACCAGGTAGTGGTCGACCCCGACAACCGCCGGGTCGAGGATGCGCGACGTCGAGTCGAGCGGGTCGACGGCCGGGTAGATGCCGAGTTCGGCGATCTGCCTGGACAGAACGGTGGTCGCGTCCAGGTGGCTGAACGTCGTTGCCGGCGCCGGGTCGGTGAGGTCGTCCGCAGGCACGTAGATTGCCTGGACCGACGTGATCGAACCCTTTCGGGTCGACGTGATGCGTTCCTGCAACTCGCCCAGGTCGTAAGACAGAGTCGGCTGGTAACCGACCGCGGACGGGATGCGGCCCAGCAGCGCGGAAACCTCGGACCCCGCCTGCGTGAAACGGAAGATGTTGTCGATGAACAGGAGGACGTCCTGGCCTTCCTCGTCTCGGAAGTACTCTGCCGCGGTCAGCGCGGACAGACCGACACGCGAACGCGCCCCCGGGGGTTCGTTCATCTGGCCGTAGACCAGCGCGGTACGGTCGATAACGCCGGATTCCTTCATCTCAAGCCACAGGTCGTTGCCTTCGCGGGTACGTTCGCCGACGCCGCCGAACACCGAGACGCCGCCGTGATGCTTGGCGATGTTGTGGATCAGTTCCATGATGACGACGGTCTTGCCGACGCCGGCGCCGCCGAACAGGCCGACTTTGCCGCCGCGCGGGTACGGTTCAAGCAGGTCGATGACCTTGATGCCGGTTTCCATCTGCTTGACGGCGACGTCCTGGTCCAGGAAGGAGGGCGGTTCGCGGTGAATCGGGTAACGCTTGTCGGATGCGATGGCGCCACCCTCGTCGACCGGCTCGCCAACCACGTTCATGATGCGTCCCAGCGTTGCCGGTCCGACCGGAATGGAGATCGGCGCGCCGGTGTTCCATGCTTCCATGCCGCGCACCAGACCGTCGGTCGTGTCCATCGCGATGCAGCGCGCGGTCGATTCGCCCGTGTGCTGCGCGACCTCAAGAACCAGGTTGTTTTTCCGGTCGTTGATGGTCGGATTCGTGACCGCCAGCGCAGTGTTGATCTCGGGGATCTGTCCGGGCGGGAAACGTACGTCCACGACCGGCCCGATCACCTGGGTTATTACGCCTTTCTTCTGTTCCATATCAGGTCAGCCTCCGAACGCCCGTCCACACGGGCGTGATTCATTTCATCGCCTCGGCTCCAGACACGATTTCGAGCATCTCGGTCGTGATAGCGGCCTGTCTTGCCTTGTTGTACATGAGATTCAAGCGCGAGATCAGTTCATTGGCGTTCTGTGTGGCCGACTCCATCGCCGTCATCCTGGCTCCCATCTCGGCGGCCAGCGATTCGAGCACCGCGAAATAGAGCCTGACGTTGAAGTACATCGGCAGAACGGTGTTCAGGACAGTCTCCATCGAAGGTTCAAATTTGAACTCCCCGGCCAGCTCTGGAGACTGCCGCGCGGGAACCTGTGCCACACCGTTTTCGTCGACCGCCTGACCGCGCTCCGGGATAATCGGCAGCAGCCGTTCGACCACCACCTGCTGCGAGAGCGCGGATTTGAACTCGTTGTAGACCAGGTAGACCGCGTCCAGGCGTCCATCGAGGTATTTGGCGACCAGTTCGGAACCAATCTCGGAGATTCGGGTGAACGTGGGATCGGTCAGAACCTCCATGTATTCGGCCTCGATCGGATAGCCGCGGCGTCGGAAGTAGTCCCGACCCTTGCGCCCGATCAATGCCAGTTTCATGTTGATATCACCGGCGCAGCTCTTTATGCGTCTCTCGGCCCGACGGTTGATGTTGGCGTTGAACGCGCCGCACAGGCCACGGTCGGACGTGACGACGAGCATCATCACGTTCTTTTCCTCACGCACCTGCAGCAGCGGATGCGCTTCGGGCGACGTCCGCTCCGAGAGATCCCAGATCAGGTCGCGCATGCGGTTGGCGTAGGGCTTCGCCTTCAGCATGTTTTCCTGCGCGCGGCGCAGCTTGGCGGCCGCGACCAGCTTCATCGCGCGGGTGATTTTCTGTGTGTTGCGAACGCCGCTCAGGCGCTTGCGAATCTGTTTCAACGTGGCCATAAAGCCTTTTCGTTGCGGGAACCGGGCCCGCGGTTACTTCGACGCGAACAGCGCCTTGAACTCGGTCAGCGCGTCGACCAGACGCTTGCGCACGGCATCGTCAAGGACCTTCTTCTCGCGGATGTCCTTGAAGATATCGTTGTGCCTGGCCTCAATGAACTCGATCAGCTCATGTTCGAAGGTGCTGACCTTGTCAACGGGCACGTCCATCAGAAATCCTTCGTCGGCCGAAGCCGCGAAGATCACGACGACCTGCTGTTCAACCGGGAGCGGCCTGTACTGGCGCTGCTTCAGCAGTTCCATCATGCGCGCACCCTTGTCGAGCTGACGTTTCGTCGCCTTATCAAGATCCGTGGCGAACTGGGCGAACGACGCCATCTGTCTGTACTGCGCCAGTTCGAGGCGGAGCGTGCCGGCGACCTTTTTCATCGCCTTGATCTGAGCGTTGCCGCCGACTCGCGAGACCGACAGCCCGACGTTGATGGCGGGTCTGAATCCCTTGTAGAACAGCTCGGATTCCAGGTAGATCTGGCCGTCGGTGATCGAAATGACGTTGGTCGGGATGTAGGCCGAAACGTCGCCTGCCTGGGTCTCGATGATTGGCAGGGCGGTCAGCGAACCGCCACCAAGCGTGTCGGACATCCTGGCCGCGCGTTCAAGCAGCCTGGAGTGCAGGTAGAAAACGTCACCGGGGTAAGCCTCGCGTCCCGGCGGGCGGCGAAGCAGCAGCGAGAGCTGACGGTAGGCAACAGCGTGCTTGGAAAGGTCGTCGTACACGATCAGCGCGTGCTGACCGTTGTCCCGGAAGTACTCGCCCATCGCGCATCCGGCGAACGGTGCGATGTACTGCATCGGTGCGGTTTCAGACGCGGACGCCATCACGACGGTTGTGTAATCCATCGCTCCGTGCTGTCTGAGTTTGTCGACAACCTGCGCGACCGTCGAACGCTTTTGTCCGATGGCGACATAGATGCACCATACGTCGCTGTCACCAGGGTGAACCTTCTTCTGATTTATGATCGTATCGATCGCCACCGCGGTTTTTCCGGTCTGGCGGTCGCCGATGATGAGTTCGCGCTGACCCCTTCCGATCGGAGTCATCGCGTCGATCGACTTCAGGCCTGTCTGCAGCGGTTCCTTGACGGGCTGGCGCTGAACGATGCCAGGCGCCTTCACGTCGATCGCCCTGAACTCTTTGGATTCAACCGGTCCGAGGCCGTCGATTGGCTGTCCCAGTGCGTTCAGGACTCGCCCCCTGACCGCCGGACCGACCGGAACGCTCGCGATTTTTCCCGTGCGGCGGCACTCGTCACCTTCCCTGACGCGACTGACCTCGCCCAGGAGCGCCACGCCCACGTTCGATTCCTCAAGGTTCAGAACGAGACCCTGAACGCCGTGCGGAAAGTCGAGCAGCTCGCCCGCCATCGCTCCGGACAGTCCGTAGACGCGCGCGATACCGTCTCCGACGGTGATCACCGTGCCGGTTTCCTTGACCTCGACCTGGCGGCCGAATTCGCGGATTTCCTTTTTCAGGATTTCAGTTACTTCTTCGACGCGGAGTTCCATCTTTCCCCTTCTATCTGTTGTGAAGCAGCCGAGTCTTCAGTGAATCCAGGTACGTACGGGTCGAAAAATCGATCACGCGATCGCCGACCACGACCTGCAGTCCGCCGAGCAGGGATTGATCGATCCTGCGCGTGAGACTGACGTCAAGGCCGGTACGCCTGTCAATAGCTGCCTTGATGCGCGCCAGCTGGGCATCGTTCAGCGGGGCCGCGGAAACCACTTCACCGGAAGCGCGACCGGCCCTGCGATCCATTTCACGGTAGAACTCGGCAACGATGTCCGCCAGTCCGTCCAGGCGACGCCTTGTTGCCAGAATCTGAAGGAACGCCGTCGAGGTCTGGTCCAGTCCAAGCCTGCCGGCAAGCGTGCCAACCAGTCGTGACGCCGCGGAAACAGGGAACGTCGGATCCTGGAACGCGGCGCCGAGTTCGACGTTGTTCAACACGGTGTCGCGAAACTTCTCGACACTGGCCAGACACTGTTTCAGCGCTCCCCGCTCGGTGGCGACGTCCATCAGCGCCGTCGCGTATCGTCTGGATGCGACCTCTGTAATCGGCATCGGTTCCTCTCTACTCGTTGCTCGCCGTTATCCTGTCCACCGATGCATCCCTGACCGCGGACGGCCTGTTCGATGTCAGGCGGGTTTCCACGGACGCCAGGGCGCGCGTCACCACTTCGTCGGCAAGTTGCGACTGAAGCAACAGCGCCGCGTGGTTGATCCTCATCTCGGCCTCGCGTCGAAGCTTCAGTGCTGTCTCGGTTACTTCCAGTTCCATGGCCTTCTTTTCGTCGGCGGCCAGATCCCGGAAGCTCTTTCTAATTGATTCCATCTGTTCGTTCACATTCCGGAGTTGCTCCTCGGTACGCGCGAGGCGCGCGGAGCATTCATCGAATTCCTTTCTGGCGGCTTCGATCGAGGTCTTCACCTCTTCGTGGCGTTTCTTGAGCGACCGCCTGACAAGGGGAATCATCACCAGAAGCAGAGGGATTAGCACGACCAGGAAGTCGGCAATCTGGATCCCCAGCTTGGGGAAGAACAGGTCACCGGATGCCAGCGCCGTGGCGGGAAGCACTGAAACGGCGAGAGACAGGATGGCGCAGCAGCGTTTCATCGTGCGTCCCCCTCGATCGAGTTGATCTGCCGTTCGATTTCAAGGGCAATTCCGGTCACCGCCGTCTGCGACGACGCGAGGAAATCAACCCTGGCCTTTTCCAGGGCGACAAGCTCCCGGTCGACCCGTTCCTGAAGCATCGCCCGTTCCTGGGCGATCATTCGATCACGAAGCGCGGAAGCCTCGGCAGTGATGGCCTTTCGTTCCGCTATTCCTGCCTGCCTGGCTTCCTCGAGGCGGCGCTCCATCGAGTGCTCCATCTCATCGGCCCTGTTCGTCAGTTCGCGAGCCGACTTGATGAGTCCATCGGTGGACTCGTCGCGCCGCTTCAAGTATCGCGCGTACGGCTTGAAGAAGAAGGCCGATAGAAGGAAGTACAGCAGTAGAAAGACCGCGAGCTGCACCACGAAGGTCAGGTCGAGGTCGATCACCGAGGCCCTGAGGGCCGTTGTTGAGTCGTACAAGAGTTCGGGAGCCATTAGCCGGGGAACCTCCAGAGCGTCCAGACAGGCCGTGGCCAGTATATTCCAAACACGCGCCCGGAATGAACAAACTCCGGGAGGGTCGAGGTTATTATGTCCACGCCAAGTGTCAAGGCGGGTTTTTGTATCAAAAGCCCGGAGACCGACGATGACCTGTTTTTAACTCTGAGGTTCCGGCCAGTTACCTTTGGTACAAAAAACTGGGGCGAGTGGAGGCTATCTGTAACTTGTGTTACAGTTCAGTTGTCCCGTGGGCATCGCCAATGGCTCCGGGGGCGCATTTTCGTGACACGACGCCGCAGGTGCCTGACGCAACGAAATCGAGGATCCGACCTGTCGGGCAGAGGAAGCGGCACCAGAGTCGCCTGCAGAACAATGACGTGATCAGAAACGTCGCGAAGATAACGATCGAGGCGATCGGGGCGGCGACCAGCGAAAACGCCGCGAACGGCTCGAACGAGGCCAGGTCCAGATCAGGCCAGACAACCAGAAGGCCAATGATCGTGCACAGATACACCAGACCGGCGTAACGCAGGAAGAGGCGGGTCCGCGGGCCTGGGGCCAGCTTTTTGACGGGGATCATCGAGACGAGTTCGGAGGCTGCCCCGAAAGGACAGACGCCTCCGCACCAGACGTTGCGCCCGGCGAAGGCCGGCAGGACGATTGCAGCGATGAAAGCGGCGAAGGGAACAGCAGCATTGCGAAGGTCCGGGCCCGCGGGAATCCACGACGCCAGAAGCGCGGACGACAGCATCATGCCTGTCCAGAAACCGGGTACCAGAACGATCGCCGCCAGTATGAAAGGACGAAAACGTCTGAACCGGCGAGGCAGTGTGGCCGCGACGAAACCGATCAGAAGAACGAGCGCGGCCGCGACCTGTCTGACAATCGTCATCACGGATGTTCCCGGCGCCTTGAACTGTGTCCCGATGGAATCCGCGGCTCCGGCCTTGACCGAGGAAAGGATGGCCGAACTGGTCATGGTAGCGCCCGAGACCGCATCAACTCTGGCATTCAGCGCCTGTTCCAGGTTCATCCCCACGAACTGTCCGGGCAGACCCCCGCTTGTGACGTGTTCAAGATAGGAAGGTGTTTCCGCGTTTCTCAACACGGCGACTCCGACAATTGTTCCAGTCGGATCGAGCAGAATCGCCACTGGAACCTTTCCGGCGTAGCCGGTGGCCAGACCGGGCAGGCCGGTCGTGTCGACGATGTAGCCCACGACCGCGCCGCGCCCGTCCAGAACGTCCATCAGGGCGCCCTTCGATGTCCGCAGTCGTTCAGCGTCCGTGAACCTGGCTTTCGCTTCGGCCATCAAGACGGGATCCTGCGTGCGGGCGGTGTCGGCGGCGTCCACTCCCCTGCCGCTGTTTTCGGGAGCCGCCGGCGGCGTGGAAGGCTGCAGCACGAACAGTCTCAGCGCGATGATCGCGGCAACCACGACGGCGAGAGTCGCCAGGCCCCGTAGAATTGACGAGATCCGATGTGAATGCATTTCAGGACTTCTTTTCCGCCTCGAACAGCAGTTTGCGTGCCTGGTTCATGATCGGCGGTCTGACGACGCCCGGCCTGGCCAGCATGCGCCACTCGCCCGGCGAGAGCTTGAGCACATATCTGACAGCCAGTTCAATCGGGGTCGAGGGGTTCTTGACGATGTTGAAGATCACGTCTCTGGATTCCATCCAGGCGCGACTCGAGGCGATGAATTCTATTGCATCCGGTGCGAGACTTGCCCAGCGCGTGTATTCGATCACTTCATCCAGTTGAACGTCGGGATTGAAGAAGATGAACTTGTGCACGGTCTTGTCATTGTCGCGAACCAGAATCCTGCGCGCGACCCGTTTCCCCTGGCGCGCCAGCTTCTGTTTTTCGATGGTGGACATCTCTCTGATGCGCACCGCCAGTTCACGGTTTTCCGGTTCGATCTGCGGAGCGGACTCCTCGGCAGGTTCTTCGTCCGAAGATGCCGGGCCGGCAACGGGAGCCTGGGTGACCTGTTCCGGTCGTCTGTAGGCGGGCCTGGTCGGTTCATTGCCGGTACGCACCGTCGCGTCTTCATAGTCGGCGGGCTGCAACTCGGGATCCGTTCGTCTGTGAAGGTCCAGCAGACCCGAGTCGGCAAGATCGATCGCACCCGCCTCGGCCGCAAGTGAGAACAGTTCGTCGACCGGATCTGAGCCTTTCGCCAGTTGGGACACAGGAGGCATGTCGGTGTCCGCGCCGCGTACTTTTTCAATGCTTTCAGGCGAGAAAAACCGTCGTGTGGATTCCTTGGCGGTCAGCAACCCCGAACCCTCGGTGGAGCCTGGCTTGCGGGAAGCGCCGAATTCATCATCAAGGGTCGAGTGCGTGGCGGACACCGATGGACGTTCCCTTCTGGTCTTTTCAGGGTGAATGACCGGTTGAGAACCGGTTCCACGGGGCAGTCCGGTGTCTTTGTCGACGGCCGATATCGAGGAGATCGTGTAGTCGTCATCAACAGGAAGCGGCGCGATCGGCCGCGAGGGCTCAGGCTTCGCACGCGCGGCAGGTCTCTCGAATTGACTGTTAGGCGCGTTTTTATTCGCAGTCGCCGCCGTATCGAAACGATCAACGATCTCGACCTTGCCCGAAATTCGGCCCGTGTAAGCTTCTTCCGATGGTTGCGCCGCCGAGGTTGGCGTCGAGCCTGCCGGCGTGCGGGCGGGCGCGTCCGGGGACGCCGCCGCGCTTGTGGCACGAACGTCGGGATCCTTTGGCCGCGGGGCGACACCCTCTGGGCGGGCGGGCCTGAGTGCCGCCTGTCCCACCACTTCCGCGGTGACTGTTTCGGTAAGAGTGGCCTTCAGGAAATTCAGGTCCACCGCACAGTCGAGTTGAACGAGGAACCCGTCCGGGCGGTGCATGATCACGGTCCCCAGCGCGAATATTTCGCGGTTGAGCGGAAGCAGCACCTTAATCTTCACCGACGCCATTATCGCGGCCGGCCTGTCGGTTTTGATCGGGATAACGCAGACGGAGAGATACTCCTCGATCGTCGTGCGGAGAAGATCGGGGTCGCGCAGATCGGATATGTATTGAAGCGCGTCGACCATGAACGAAGGATCTCAATTTCCTGCGTTCCGGTCAATAGTCTGATGAGCCGCTTGCTTCATTCGACGCGCACGTCGATTTCTGGCAGAATCCGCCGCATGAAAGCTTATTTGGACAACATGGCCACGACACCCCTCGATCCGCGGGTGGGTGATTACATTAGTTCGCTGGTCGAGCGCGCGCTTGGCAATCCACATGCGGCGCTTCACGCCCAGGGACGTGAGGCGGGCGCGGTTCTGGCGGAGGCAAGGGCATCGGTGGCCGCTTCGATCGGTGCCAGGCCCGAGGAGATTCGATTCGCCCCATCGGCGACGATCGCCGACAACGTGGCGATTCTGGGGCTGGCCAGGGCGCGGATCCGTCGAGGCCGTCACATCCTTGTCAGTTCGATCGAACACCCGGCTGTTCTTCTGGCGGCGCGTCATCTGGCGGCCGAGGAAGGATTCGAGGTCGAGGAGATCCCGGTGGGACGTGACGGGATAGTGGATCCGGCGTCGGTCATGTCACTGCTGAGACCGGACACGACCCTGGTTTCAGTCATGGCTGTCAACAACGAGATCGGCACGGTGCAGCCGATATCCGAGATCGCGAAGGTTCTGGAAGGCTCGAAGGCGTTCTTCCACACCGACGCATCCCAGGCGCCCGGTCGAATCGCCATTGAATTCGCGCACGCGGTCGATCTGATGACCCTGTCCTCGCACAAGGTTCACGGGCCCAAGGGGGCCGCCGCCCTTTTCATCAGGCGGCGCAGGGACATCAACATCAAACCGGTGTTTTTCGGGGGTGGTCAGGAAGACGCCCTGTTCCCGGGCACGGTGAATGTCCTGGCCGCCGCGGGATTCGGCCGGGCCATGGAACTGGCTGTGGCTTCACGCGAGGCGGATTGGCCACGAATCGACGGGATGAGTCGCCGCCTTGTGGAAGGTATCGTGGATCTGCTGCCCGGCTCCCGTCCGGTCGGGGATCGTGGACGAGCCGTTCCCCATTGCGTGTCAATAACCATCAATGGCGTTTCGGGCGAGGCGTTCGTCTCGAGGCTTGCCCGGGTCGGCGTGGCGGTTTCGATTGGCAGCGCGTGTCACGGTGATCCCGCCAGTCCTTCCCATGTGCTGGTCGCGACCGGTCTGTCCCCTGCCGAGGCAAGGGGAACCGTTCGATTCGGAATGGGGCGATTCACGACCACCGAAGAGATCGACTACACGCTGGAACAGGTTCGCACGGTTGCGGCTGAACTCGCCAGACCGGTTCAGATCTGAGTGAGCGGGCCGGCAGTCTGCGTCGGAAGTGTGGGGTCTGTTCAGATGCCGGCATTCAAGCGGCGGGCGAATTTCTCATCAAGTCCAGCGTCCATTATCTTCGCGGCAGCGGTCTGAACGTCGTATGAAACCCTGATGTGCTGCAGTCGGCCGGCATCTGAATCCCAGATGGCAAAACACGCTCTTGGATCCCTGTCGCGCGGCTGACCGACACTGCCCACGTTGATGATGAAGCGGTAGGGAGACTGCCGGGTCACCGCGGTTGCCTCGACCTCCATCGCCTCATCCTTGTCCAGGGCATAGATCAGCGTCAGGTGCGCATGCCCGATGAAATTCAGTTTTCTGAGCCGTGACTGGATGTCAAGGTGCGGCTGGGCCTCGGATTCCTGTACCACATAGAAGAATCCGGAAGGCATCACCGGGGCCCCGTGATAGAAACCAAGGTCGTCATCGAACCAGGAGTAGGGCAGGGAATAAAGCCACTCGTAGTTCCTGTCCGTCATCTGAGCCCTGGTCCACTCGATCGCGTCGCGCGCGCCCTGATAGTAGTAGGCGACGTCCATCGCGCCCGTGACGGCCGCGTCGTGGTTACCCATCAGAGTCACCCTGCACCGTGCTCTTACCAGGTCGGCGCACTCGTTCGGGCTGGCGCCGTATCCGACAACATCGCCCAGGCAAATGACCCTGTCCACGCCGATTTTGTCAATTTCGTCAAACACAGCGGTCAGTGCTTCGAGATTAGCGTGGATGTCCGAGATGATAGCCGTCTTCATTTTCCATCCCTGGCATTAGAGGGGGCTGCTGGTGTAGATTGTATTCGGAAATACGGGATGGTGACATGTTCGCGTCCGAAAATTCTCTTTTGAAGGCGGTAATACTGGCAACCGGCAGGGAATTGTTGACCGGACGCGTGCGCGACACGAATTCCGGCTGGCTCTGCGAAGGACTGTTCGGACTCGGTGTCAGGGTGATTCGCGTGGTCACCGTTGACGATGACCCGGTCGACATGACCAGGGAGTTTTCACGGGCCGTCCAGGACGGCGCCGACGTGATCATAACCACCGGTGGCCTCGGCCCGACCCCTGACGACATGACCATCCGATGCATCGCGGCCGCGGCGGGGGTTCCGGTTGCACGATCCGACATGGCGTTCGGTTTGATCTCGGGACGGTACGCGGACCTTGTGAACTGCGGCAGACTCGCGGATCCGTCCATCAATGAGGATCGCGCCCACATGGCCGACATGCCCCTGGGGGCCACGGTCATGCCAAACCGAGTTGGAACGGCGCCCGGCGCGGATTTTGTTGTCGGCGGAGTGAGGGTGTTCTGTCTGCCCGGGCCACCTCCGGAGATGACGGCCATGGCCTGCGAATCGGTTCTGCCGCAGATCGCAAGGATGGTGCATGGCACGCTTGCGAGGCGCACCATTGAGCTTCCGGTATTCGACGAGTCCCATGTGGCCAGCCTGATTCGCGGCCTGCTGGGAGGGCATCCCGACGTGCATTTCAAGCCTGAGCCAGGCGTTTTCGACGGAAGACGTGTCATGCGGGTGCATCTGGAAACCGCGGCTGACTGCCGAGAAAGCGCGGCAGTGCGACTTGAACAGGCCGCCGCGGCCTTGCGAAAGGCAGCGGATCCGTCCTGGAAAGCCTGATCGCGCCGCGATCGCGGCGTCCATGCAATTACGTTCACCGATTTCAGCGAATCCGGCTAAAATTACGCCGTCTTGATCTTATTGCGGGGTAACCATGAGTAATCTTGGCGTGAAGTACATGGGGCTTTCGTTGCGAAGCCCGATAGTTGCCGGCAGCTCCGGACTCTCGAGGGATGTTGACGGAGTCAAGCGCCTGGTTGACGCCGGAGCCGGGGCCGTGGTTCTGAAATCGATTTTCGAGGAACAGGTTTCCCACGATGTCAGGATGATGAACGGGCCGGATTCGACGGTTCCCGTGCATCCCGAAGCAGAGGCTTACATCAACACCTACGGGACCGAGCATGCAGCCGAAAAGTACCTGTCCCTGATAGAGAAAGCCCGCGTGGCCGTTGACGTCCCGGTGATCGCCAGCCTGCACTGCGCCTCGGACGGCCGGTGGGTCGAATACGCCCGCAAGGTTCGTGATGCCGGTGCATCCGCACTGGAACTGAACGTGTTCATCCCGCCCCACGACCCGGATGTGGACGGAGCCCAACTCGAGTCTGTGTATCTGAACATCGCCAGAAAGGTAAAGGCTGCCGTGGATCTTCCGATTGCCATGAAGGTCGGCTGGCATTTCTCGGCCATGGCGCGTTTTCTGACCGAGTTGTCCGAACACGTTGATTCGCTGGTTCTGTTCAACCGGTTCTACCGGATGACGATCGACGTCGAGGGTATGCGTCTGATGCACGCGGTTCCTTTCAGCGAGCCGCGTGAGCACGAGATCCCGATGCGCTGGATTTCCGTCATGAACGGTGTCGCGCGATGCGATCTTGCCGCATCCACGGGCGTGCACGACTGGCAGACGGCGGTGCGCATGATGCTGGTCGGCGCATCCGCGGTCCAGGTCTGTTCGGTTCTTTACCGGGAGGGGCCCGATTCGGTGACCGCGATTAACACCGGCATCGCCGACTGGATGGATCGTCACGGATATGATGACATCGAGCAGTTCCGCGGCAGTATGTCCAGACGAGCCCTGAAGCGCCCACCTCAGTTCGACCGCGTTCAGTTCATGAAATTCTCGGTCGGAGGCCCCGACTCCGGCATCGACTGATTCCAGATAGATTCCAACAATGTTTTGATGCTTCCCAGGGTTGCGCCAAGGGGTCTGGATGGGCCTGGGACGGCGACGGGTGTAGGGGCGAATTACATTCGCCCTTCTGCGACAGGGACAGGATCAGGGACCGGATCAGGTTCCGGTGTAGGGGCGAATGATAATTCGCCCTTCCGGAACCCGGCCCGCAGGGACGGCACCTCGACATGCTCCTGGCAGGCAGATTTGATTATCTGGAAAGGGAACTGGATGAATCAGAACAGGTAGGAGATACCGAACTGGAAGCCGCCGTGACCGCCGACCCAGGCGCCGCCGCCACCAGCGGTCGTCACGACTGGACCAAATTCGACGTTCGCGTGGATGTTCAGGTTCGGAATGACGTTGTATTCAAACCCGGCGTTGAAAAGCATCGGGATGGAAGCCCAGGCGCCCGGGTACGCACCGACGCGGATCGGCATGCGGAAGCCGGCGATGACCGCGATGCGCGGGTTGTCCCAGCGGTAGCTGTACTTCAGTTCCGGACCGCCGATCTGGATGCCCATGTCGAAGCCCCAGAGGTAGTCCATGAAGATACCGAGGTCGGCGCCGAGGGAGATCGCATGCGGTCCCTGCTGCCAGACCTGACCCTTGACCTGAACGCCGAGGGTGTTGCCGAAGGTTCCGCCCCACGCGCCGTATCCAAGGTAATCAAAGGACAGGAACGGGGTGATCTCGAACTTGGGCGTGATCGGAACATGAACGCCCAGATCCAGCGACGGGAAACCGACACGAGCCTCAAAAGCGTAGGTTCCGGCGGGAAGGATTTCCGCGCCCTGGGTCATCCAGCCCGGGCCCCCGCTGCTGGGTGGCGGCACGTCCTGAGCCGACGCCGCCGAGGCCGAGCCGACAATTGCGACCGCGGCAAATACTGCGAGAACCGACTGAAATCTTGACTTAAACATCATCCTTTTTTCCTCCACAAGTGATTCCGAATCACCAACGGCCGCGACGAACACGTCGGCGCGGGGCTTGGCGGGTATCCAAGGCGTATTATAACCAGTGGAATCAAATTGCCAAGAGCGGAGAGCCTGACCATATTGTCCGTATTGAATTGGGCCGCGTTTTGTTAGAATTGGCGGCCGACAGGCTGCCGACATGCCCGTCGAACCGGGAATTCGACCACTTACAGCAGGTGTTCACGATGCGCATCCTCGGAATCTTCGTTTTGACAATGGCGCTTGGATTGTACGCATGCGGCGGCTCAGGCGATGGTGGGGATGTTTTCGAAGACCCCGGAGTTCTTGACGGTTTGACTCAGGACGTGCCATTGGATTCCAGTGACGTCGCGAGCGAGGTTCTTGCTGATATCAACGTGGATGACGATGGGAGCGGCCGCGACGAGTCTGATTCTGAGATCGCGGAAGATACCGTGGTTGTCCCAGATTCCAGCGTGGACGTTCCGGCCGACTCCGAGGATACCGGTGCCCAGCAGTGTATCGACCCTGACCGTGACGGATATGGAACGGGTGCCGGATGCCTGGGAGCGGATTGCGATGAAAGCAACCCGGCATGCAATCTCAACTGCACGAAGGACTCAGACCACGACATGATTGCGGATTGTCGCGATCTGTGTCCGGACGATGTCAGGAAAAGCGAACCCGGCGCCTGCGGTTGTGGTGTATCCGATTTCGATACCGACAGCGACGGAAAGGCCGATTGTGTCGACGGTTGTCCGTTCAATGGCGACAAGACGGTTCCCGGCGTCTGCGGGTGTGACCTGCCCGACGTCGACAATGACGACGATGGCAGGATGGACTGCTTTGACGAGTGTCCGGCAGATCCCGACAAGACATCCGCCGGCTATTGCGGGTGCGGCGAGGAAGACGTCGACGGCGACGACGATGGCGTGCCCGATTGCCTTGATTCGTGTCCGGCGGATCCCGACAAGACAAGCCCGGGCGCCTGCGGGTGCGGCGAACCGGACCTGGATCCCGACTCCGATGGAAAGCCGAATTGTGTCGATACCTGTCCTGAAGACCCGGCAAAGGTGTGGCCTGGATTCTGCGGCTGCCTGGTGCCAGAGACGGACACCGACGGCGACAAGACTCCGGACTGCATAGATCTCTGTCCAGGTGATTCACGCAAGGTTAAACCGGGCGTCTGTGGCTGCGGTCAGTACGACTCCGATCGGGACAACGATGGATGGGCCGATTGCGTCGACACATGCCCGAACGACCCGTTCAAGAAGGTTCCAGGCGTCTGCGGTTGCGGATTTTCCGATGTCGACGCCGATCAGGACGGCACACCGAACTGCACCGATGGCTGTAAGTTCGACGCGGCGAAAACGCAGCCCGGTGAATGTGGATGCGGCGTCGCCGATGGTGATTCGGACGACGACGGCGTTCAGGACTGTTTCGACGAATGTCCGACGGATCCACAGAAGACCTCGACCGGATTCTGCGGTTGCGGAGAGGGCGAAACGGACACGGACAGGGACAGGGTTCCCGACTGCGCCGACGAATGCCCGACCGATCCCGACAAGGTCGAGGAGGGTGCCTGCGGATGTTTCGATTCCGACGTCGACACCGACAATGACGGTCTCGAGGACTGCTTTGATCTGTGTCCGACAAATCCTGACAAGGTTATAGCGGGTGTCTGCGGGTGTGAACAACCCGATGTCGACACCGATTCCGACGGGGCGATGGACTGCGCCGAAACATGTCCTTTTGACGCGACCAAGACGGCTCCCGGTGTCTGCGGGTGCGGTATTCCCGATAACGACAGGGATCTGGACGGAGTTCCCGATTGCGTGGACGAGTGTCCGCTGGATCCAGACAAATCCCTGGTCGGCGCCTGCGGCTGCTGGGTCGCCGAAGGTGACGCGGACAGCGATGGCACCCCGGACTGTTACGACGAGTGCCCGACCGATCCGGACAAGCAGGTTGCGGGACCGTGCGGTTGTTTCGAGGTAGAGGTGGACACTGACCGCGACGGCGCTCCGGACTGCGTTGACGAGTGCCCGGTCAATCCTTCAAAAACACTGGCGGGCTTCTGCGGGTGCAGCATCAGCGAGTCGGATCCCGACCACGACGGATGGCCGACGTGCGTCGACGGTTGCCCGGACAGCGTAATCAAGCAGGAGCCTGGTTTCTGCGGCTGCTATGTCGACGACATCGATTCTGATCTGGATGGCGCTCCGGATTGCGTGGATCTGTGCCCCAACGACCCTTTGAAGAGCGACCCGCTGTTCTGCGGCTGTGGTCAGCAGGAAACGGACACCGATGGCGACGGAAATCCAGACTGCGTCGACGTTTGTCCGTTCGATCGATTCAAGATCACCAACGGTTACTGTGGTTGCGGTGTCGAGGATCGTGATTCCGACAACGACTTCAGGCTGGACTGTGTGGATGGATGTCCGTTTGATCCGTTGAAGATTGAACCTGGCGCCTGCGGTTGTGGCAAGGCCGATTCCGGCGACACTGACGGCGACGGCGCGGCCGACTGCGTTGACGAGTGCCCGCTGGACCCGGATAAGGTTGACCCGGGATTCTGCGGCTGCGGAAATCTGGAAACCGACCTCGATTCCGACGGCGTTCCGGATTGCGTCGACAACTGCCTGAACCTGATTAATCCCATGCAGACGGATTCCGACAGCGACGGGATCGGTGACGATTGTGACAACTGCGACCTGTTCCCGTCGACCGACCAGATGGACTCTGATAACGACGGGTTCGGAGATGTTTGCGATGTTTGTCCCATGCTGCCGAATCCGGGTCAGGAAGATCGGGATAACGACCTGGCCGGCGATCTGTGCGACAACTGCGTGAATCTGCCAAACGTGTTCCAGACCGACAGTGATTCCGATGGACTGGGCAATGAATGCGACAACTGTCCCAGCGCCTTCAACATCACTCAGAACGATGCGGATTCGGATGGCGTCGGCGATGAATGCGACAACTGCGTCGCCTTGTCGAATACGGATCAGGACGACAACGATGGCGATCGCGTGGGCACGGCTTGCGACAACTGTCCGACGCTCTTTAACCAGGAGCAGGAGGATCATGACTCCGACGGACGCGGTACTGCCTGCGACAACTGCCCGACCGTTTCGAATTCGGATCAGCTTGACTCCGACGGCGACGGCTTCGGCAATTCCTGTGACAACTGTCCGTTCGTGGTAAACGCCGCACAGGTGGACTCGGACGGGGACCTGGTCGGCAACGCCTGCGACAACTGTCCGGCTGTTGCGAACAACGATCAGGCCGATGCGGACAATGATGGAATCGGCAATGCTTGTGACCCCGACTATGTTGGGTGAAATGCTGAAGTGGTTTTTAGCGAAGGAAGGTTGCGAAATGAAGAATCTGTTTCTGGTCCCGATCGTTGCGTTGGTGGCCGTCGTTGCGGGGTGTGCTGCTCCTCAGGTTTCCCTGAAGGATTTCGATCAATCGACCTTGACGCTGCCCACGCTGAACAAATCGATGGATCGGGTGCATGACGAGATTGCCGCGAAAAACGACGGCATGCTTTATGTCGGTGCGGCCGAGGTCGACATCACCACTGATTATGCGCGCCAGAACGGGATCTTCCTGGGCGGGTTCGACCTGGGTCGCAAGAATACGGGCGTCCGGGATCCGGTTTACGCGCACGCCATCTTCATGGATGACGGCAGGCAGCCATGGGTCATCGTCACGATCGACACAATCGGCTACATGAATGACGAGGTCATAGCGGTCAGAAATCTTGCCACAGACAAGCATCAGGATCGCATCGTGGTGGCGTCGATTCACAACCATGTCGGTCCGGACACGGTCGGTTACTGGGGACCGGCGGGCGGTGGCTTGATCCCGAATCGCACCGGTGTCACGCCGGAGTACCAGATTACGCTGCGCCATCTGATTGCCCAGGCGATTGATCAGGCCGCCGAAAACGCCAGGCCTGCCAGGCTGCGTTTCGCGACAGTGGATGTTGACCCCGCGCTTTCGTTGAACATTCACAATAACATCCGTGATCAGAAGGACAACGTGGCGCGGCTGATGATGGCCGAGGACCTGTCGGGCAAGCCGATAGCCGTGATCGCCAACTGGGGCTGCCACGTCGAGGCGATGTGGAACGATACCGAGTTGTCAGCAGACTGGGCCGGCGTGTTCTACCAGCGGATTCGCGATGAGTTCGGCGCCGTTCCGATGCTTGTTGAAGGCGCGCTGGGCGGGTTGGTGACGATTAATCCCGGTGACGAGAAGATGGCGCTCGAAAAGGAGATCATGGCGGTCTTCCTGAAGCATATGTCCCTGGACGAGATGATTGCGTTGACCTCGCATATCGGCAATTCCTTCGCTGATCACGTGATACGGGGCCTGAAGGGAGCCGAGGCGTCGTATGGCCCAGACGGACTGACTATTACTTCCGTAAGCCGGCAGTTCCATGTGGCGGTGCGCAACTTCGTGTTCGAGTACTTCCATAACCGTGGGATCTTTGAACGCAATATGAAGTATCTCAACGACGTGCCATACATGACGTCGGACGTGTCGATCATGCGCCTGACGAAGGGTGCCGAGATCGTGGCCGACTTCACCACATGGCCGGGCGAACCCGCTCCCACGCTGGTTGCGGACCTCGACGCCGGCAGCCCGGCGGCGTTCAAGTTTACCGTTTCTCTTGGCAATGACGAGACCGGTTACTACGTCCGGGAAGCGGACTGGCAGAACGTAGAGTACGGTTACGAACGCACGATGTCGCTGGGCAGGCATGCGGTCGGTGTGGTGCTGGAACAGATTCGGAAGCTGCGCGAGACGCTTGCGAAGTAGGTCAGTTCAGTATCTGTCTTTCCCCTCGTCTGTCAGGCGGTCCGACGATTCCCCTTTTCTCAAGGGTCTCCATTATGCGCGCGGCGCGGTTGTAGCCAATCTTCAGCCTGCGCTGGACGTATGAGATGCTGGCCCGGCCGCTCTCCCTGACAATCTGGATGGCCTCCTCGGTAAGCTCGTCTTCCTCGGACTCGTCGGGCGCGCCTTCGTCATCCGTCGTCTGAATGATCTCCATCCGGTAGTCCGGAGTGCCCTGGGTCTTGAGATGAGCCACGAAGCGGACCACCTCGTCGTCGGAAACGAAGGAACCGTGGACGCGTTCGAGCGAGGCGGTGCCTGGCTTCAGGAACAGCATGTCGCCGTAGCCGAGCAGGGACTCGCCGCCGCGCTGATCAAGGATGATTCTGGAGTCGATGGCGCTGGATACGCGGAAGGCCATCCTTGCCGGGAAGTTGGCCTTGATGAGGCCGGTGATGACTTCCTTGGAGGGACGCTGGGTTGCCATGATCAGATGGATCCCAGCCGCTCGCGCCTTCTGGGCAAGTCTTGCCACGGCAGTCTCGACGTCTTTTGACGCGACCATCATGAGATCCGCAAACTCGTCCAGAACAATAACGATATTGGGCAGTTTGACCAGATCCTCATCTTCAAAATCGTCCGGGTTCGGCGCGAAGCCGTTATCGAACTCATCCTCTGAATCGAAGGATCCGACGCCGGCTTTGACGCGCGCGATCTTTTCGACGCGCTGGTTGAAGGTCGATATGTTCCTGGCGCTGACCCGCGCAAGGAGTGAGTACCGCCTTTCCATCTCGTCGACGGCCCAGCGGAGCGCCGCGGCAGCATGCTTCGGGTCGTAGACGACCGGCAGAAGAAGGTGCGGAATGTCTTCGTAGACCTGCAGTTCTACGACCTTTGGATCGACCAGGATGATGCGAACCTCCTCGGGACTGGCGTTCCTGAGCAGGCTGAGGATGAAGGCGTTGACCGCAACGCTCTTTCCCGAACCGGTGGCGCCCGCGATCAGCAGGTGCGGCATCCGGCCCAGATCCGTGACCACGGGGTTGCCGAAGATGTCCTTTCCGAGCGCGATCGTCAGTTTGCTGCGGGACTTGGTGAACTCCTCGGAGGCGAGGATCTCGCGCAGGTAGACCGTCTCACGGATCTTGTTGGGAACCTCGATGCCGACGACGCCACGGCCTGGGATCGGCGCCACGATTCTGATGCTGACCGCCTCAAGGGCCATCGTCAGGTCATCGGCGAGATTGGCGATCTGGCTGATTTTCACGCCGGCCGCGGGAAGGAACTCGTACATCGTGACCACCGGACCGGGATGAATCTCGCGGACCTTACCCTGGACCTTGTAGTCCAGAAGCTTGTTTTCGAGACGCTCGGCGTTCCTGTTCAGCCATTCGCGGTCGAGTGTCTGATGTTCCGGCTCGCGGTAGTCCAGAAGCGACAGCGGCGGAGGCTCCCACGGTCCTTTGACCACGCCGGGAAGCATCTGATCCTCGTGTATGTTTGCCTTGTTACGGCGGTTGACCACGATTTTGGGGGCAGAGTCGCCAATCTGGTCGCCGCCGCCGGGAACGATATCGTCGGACTCTCCTTCATCGGGTTCGGATTCGGGTGTGGTGTTCACGGCGCCGGTCGGTTCATCTTTGTCCGAGACCTGCCGCCCGGAACGCCTCGTGACGATTACAGGGGGTGAGTCATCGCGGCCTGATTCATCGTCGCAACGCGCCTTCTGGTCGACCCTGGTGTCGCTTGAGCCGTCTTCGATCGGTGATGGATCCGGAACGCCATCGGGTGCGGCCGCCCAGCCAGGCTCATCCTGGCCGACATCGGCATTGCGCCTGCCTGCCGGTCGGACATCAATAGTCGGGGGAAGCGGGGTCAGGTCGGCCGGAAGGATCTCGGATATATGTTCGCCCGGCTCGGGCCTGTCGCGGGCCGCCAGCTCACGGCGCTGTCTGCGCAGCTCCGCGCGGTTCCGGAATGAGTTCGATATGCGGATCCTGATCGAGCCCGCGAGTGAGGAGATGCCCCTTCCAAGCGCCCTTAGCGCGGCGCGAAGCGTGAATCCGGAGAGATACATGATCGACAGAACCAGCGCCATGGCCGCAACGATAACCGTGCCGGTATTCAGCAGGGGATAGAGGAGTTGGCCGATCTCGCCTATCAGGCCGCCCCACTTGAATTCGTTCGCCATCAGGTTTTTGCCGGTCGCCAGGTTGATCAGTATCGCCGAACTGATCAGGGCGACGGCCGGGGCCACCGCGTTTACGATTCCGAACAGTGGAGGGCGTCTGATGATTGCCTTGACCCCGACATACATCATGCCGCCGGCCAGAACCCAGGACAGGGCTCCGAACAGCGTGAAGAACATCGCTGCCAGTTTGACGCCGAAGACCCCCATCCAGTTCCCGATTTGTTCGTTACCGGCTGGAAGGTCAAGGTCGTGCGCGTCGAACGATGCGATGGAGAGCAGGATGAAGAGACCCGTCAGCGTAAGAACCATGCCGTGGATCCCGATCTCCCTGAGCGCCGCTTTCTGAATCTGTCTCGCGTCCTTTTCCTTCGTCGCGACGCGCTTGTTTCCCGACATCTCAACCATATCCAGTCAGAGCAATCGAAATCGAGCCTATCATTGCCTCGCGCGCGTTGCCAAAATGACGGCTGGATCTTTGTGTAAAGGTCGCGCCAGAGGCGTGAGCGGGAAACGAAACATACCCGGCTTCTTGATTTGGCGCTATCCTATCTGATACCTTGGTCCGGCGGTTTCCGGCTGAAATTGGAGTTCCGATGGATCTGCTGTGTCTTAACTGCGGCGGGCAGTTCGAAGTGGACGCGAGTGTTGTCGGCTCGGATGGCGCGACAGTGAAGTGCGTTCACTGCGGCCTCGAGCAGTCCCTTTATGTCAGGCGCAGAACTGCGGGGTTAACGGAGTCGGGCGAGTTCCGGATGTCCGTGGACCTGATGTCGTCGGCGGACAGGATGGTTGCCGGTGAAGCGACATCAAAGCCTGTGGTCCGTGAGACGGTCGGCGCCTTCAAGAAGCCGATGAGTTCATCATGGGTCGAGAAGATGTCTCCGGATTCGCCTCAGGCCTCCGAAGGTCGGCAGGCTGCGATCGATGCGGTGCCCCAGGTTCCCGGTGACGATCAAATCGATCCCGAGTCGTTTTTTGTACCGGATCTGGCAGCCTCGATCCCGGGTATCGGCGCTGCGGAGGCCGGCTTGCTGGGGCCTTTCGTTGTCAGGTCTCCTGCAGCGCTTGTGCTGGAGTTTCCGGACTTTCAGGTGCTTGAGGAGTGGGCCAGATCCATCGAAAAGCCCGAGAAATATTCGGTTCAGAATCAATCGGGCGCCGAGTCCACTCTGTGTGATTTCCTGCGGGACAGGAAACCTGGGCCGTCCAGGGCAGGTGCGATCAGGAATGCCATGAGGGCTGCCGGTATCGAGGCCGGCGGCGACCCCGGCAGTTTTTCGGGTCAGTTGCGTCAGGCCGAGGCGAGGGGCCAGGGTGGGACAGGCGGTGATTCCAGCGTCTCCAGACAGTTTCAGTTCAAGATCGAGGAGACCAGGAAGCGCAGCCCCCGCAGGGTGGTTCTTACCGTTGTCATGGCGATTGCCGTGGTCGGTATCATACTTGGCGCGCTGTTTCTACTTGAGGTCATCTAGCGATGCTGCCCGATGTCGTTTATATCAAGTCACCGGACGGTGTGATAGTCCGGTTCGCTGATCGAAAGGCACTCAGAAACTGGCTGCAGGACGGCCGCATACCTGTCGAAAGGGATGCGCAGGGAAACCTTGTTTCCCAGGCACTCTGGCTGGACTCTGACAATGTCTGGAAGTCACTGAATATTCTTCTTGAGAAGCTTGGGATCAGTCTTGATCCTTCGGTCGGCGTCGATCCCCGCATTGCCGCATTTCCGGATGCGAATGACGATTACTTCCGAAAGTCCTTCGGTCCCGCGGCGCAGCGTTATTCCACTACCGGTGAATTCGGCGCGATGGACGTTCCGCAGCAGGATTCGGAACCTCGTACCGGCAAAACAACGGACGAGATGGCTGCCTTCGACGCGGCGCCAGAACCTGCCCCTGAACCCGTCCCTGAACCGGTCCCTGCCACGGCGGGCGAATTGTCATTCGCCCCTACGCCGGAACCTGCCTCTGAACCGGCCACTGAACCTGCCCCGGAACCTGCCCCTGAACCCGACGTGAACGCCGGTGCCGTTGCAGGCATCAGATTCGAGACCACGCCCGCGTCCGTTTCACCGGTTCTCAGCGTGCGGCGGAAGCCGGCGGTTGAGGATGTTGCCGACGAGGACGAGGATGAGGACCCTGAGATGATCAGGGCCGCCCGGGGTAATACCAAGGCGCTCAGGGTGCTTATTGCAGTGCTTGTCCTTACCATCCTTGGCGCGTCTGCATGGCTGGCATGGCCGTATCTTTCGACAATGGGCCTTTTCCGTGGGCCTGCCGTGGCGGTTCAGGGTGACGACGGGTCCGGGGTCGTCGAGAAGGATGCCGGCGGTACGACCGGGGCCACGACCGATAACGGCATGAAGTCGGACAGGGACGTTGTCGGCGATCAGGGCAGCGCGGTTGCCGATGCTGCCGCTGGCGGCGTCCAGGGTGATTCCGGCGCGACCGCGGATGCGCGGGGTGCCGACGTTCCGGCCGGCGATGTAATCGTGAAGGCCGATGCCGGGAATGTACCCGCTGAGAAACTTCAGGCGCCTGTACCTCCGTCCCGTCCTGCCGAGCAGTCACCCAGGCCTCTCGAAACCACACCCGTGGCAGTTCCCGTTCCGGAACCCGCCGTGAAGAAGCCGGCGCCGGAACTGGTGGTGAAGAAGGCGGATCTGCCCGCTCCGGCACCTGTCGTGAAGAAGGTGAAACAGCCGGCACCCGCACCGGTCTTGAAGAAGGCCCCGCAGCCGGCGCCCTACGTGGATACTCCCGTGGCGGCTGGCGACTTCAACGGACATATGAAAGCGGGCGACAAGGCTCTGTCTCGCGATCCCGAGGTCGCGCTGGCCCACTATTCCCTGGCTCATCAGTTGAAACCCGGCAATCCGCTGCCTCTGCACAAAATGGGTGAGGCCTGCTTCAAACTCAGACGTTACGAGGAGGCCAAAAGCCATTACGAACGAGCTCTCGGTCTGGTGTCTTCGTATGGCCCGGCGATGATCGGCCTGGCACGTGTCGCAAAGGCAAGGGGGATTGCCGACGAGGCTCGCCGTTACTACCAGATGTATCTGGATGTGAACCCCAGCGGCACCCAGGCGAAAGAGGCCAGACAGTATCTAGGGATTCAGTGAATTCCATTGTCGTTGAAGGGGGCTGTGATGGATACAGATTCCAGTGCCACCGAGCCCCGCATTCTTGAGTACATTTATCCAGATCCCGAATCAGGCTCCGTTACCGGCAGAATCGTATCCGCCTGTCGCGATTCCAGTGTGGCGCTTCAAATGGTCGTGCCGCAGGCGTCTTCGCTCGTTCTCGTGGCCGATGCCCAGGTGCTTGCCCATCATGAGACATGGATGAATCGACTGACCGAAGGGCTTCTCATTCCAACGCATGTAATCCCGTTCGAACCCGGCGAGAAATCCAAGTCGCTGCACGAAGTGGAACGTGTGCTTTCCACGATGGCTGCCAGCCATGTCGATCGTGACTGCGTGGTGGCAGGTCTGGGGGGTGGCGTTGCGACGGATATGGCTGGAATGGTGGCGGCCCTCTGGATGAGAGGGGTGCGGCTGATCCAGATACCGACGTCGTTGCTGGCGATGGCCGACGCGGCCGTGGGCGGAAAGTGCGCCGTCAATACGGTTGCGGGACGTAACCTGGCAGGGTGTATGAAGTTCCCGGAGTACATCCTGATTGACGGTCGTTTCCTGTACACGCTTCCCGAGGTTGAGGTAAGGGGCGGCCTGGTCGAGATACTTAAGACCGGGGCGCTGGCCGAGGCGAGGTTGCTGGACATGCTTGCACAGACCGGTGGGCGGCCCTCGCATCAACAGGTGCTCGAGATGGCTGTTCTGGCCGCGGGCGTGAAGTCATGCATCGTTGAAAGGGACCCTTTCGATCGTGGAGTCAGGAACCTGTTGAATTTCGGGCACACGGTTGGGCACGCGATCGAGTCCGCCACCGGGTACACGATAAGACACGGGCTTGCTGTCGCGGCCGGCATGAGGGTCGAGTCCGCGGTGGGTGTCGCGATGGGATTGTGGGACTCCGAAAGCCGGGGGCGCCTTGTGTCCCTGCTTGACCTGATTGGTGTCGATTCGACTGTAAGGGTCGATTTTGATTCTGTTTTGTCTTTCATGATGCTTGACAAAAAGAACTCTGGTGGACGCATACGGCTTTCGATTCCTGCCGGAGGACTTGGCGGCCCGGTTCCAGACGGATACTCACCCGTGTCGGTTCCGGCACGACTAATCAGGGATTGCTGGAATGGCTGAAGTCCCGCCCGGCATTCTAGTCTGTGTTTCCGGCGGCTTCGGCAGCGTCGACAAACTGCGGACCTTTCTTGAATCAAACCCCGAGGTGGCCTCCGGCAGTCGGTGGATGCTGGAGATTCGGCTGGATCTGTTTGACGGGCCGATTGAGCCGGTTCTGGATATCGTCTCCCAACTGGGTGACAAGGCAGTTGTTTCGTGTCGTTCGAGGCGTGATGGCGGCCGATTCGCCGGTTCCGAGAGCGAGCGTGTGGCACTGCTGGCCAGGGCTGCTTCATCCGGCGCAGGCTTTGTCGATGTGGAATTGTCGACCTGGCAGAAGGGTGGAGGAGACCAGATTCGGCGGGCTTGTTCCGGAAGCAGCCGGGTGATGTTGTCGGTTCACGAGACAGTGTCATCAGGTTACTTCGCCGATCACGCGGCCAGATTGAATGCGAGCGGTGTTGATGCGGTCAAGCTGGCTGGAACGGTTCGAAACGCCGGAGATCTGATTGCCCTGGCACGGGCGGGACGCTCTCTGAAGGCCCCATTCACAAGCGTTGCAGGCATGGGCCCCGGGGCTGCCCTTACCAGGATGAGACCATCGGCGTTCGGGGGCCGGATGACGTACGCGTCGGCAGGCGTCGGACTCGAAACCGCCGATGGACAGCCGGATTTCGCCCGGTTGAAATCCTGGAGGGTGTTCGAGTCGGATCTGCTTCTTCCCGTGGCCCTCGCCGGCGGTGAACAGATCGCCGCCTCTCCGGGGCCGGATATTCTGAACCGTGTCTTTGCCCTGCGTTCAATTCCCATGCAGTACTTTCCGCTGCCGGCAGCCGACTGGGATCAGATTGTCGAGGCGATTGGATTTTTTGGAATCAGGAAGCTTGCCGTAACGATGCCGTTCAAGTTCAAGCCGGCACAGCACTGGCCGGATGCCTTGATGGACCCGGCGGTCAGGCGAACCGGGGTTACCAACACGGTCACGATCGGCACGGACGGACGCGTAAGTCTGTCCAACACGGATTCTGTCGGGGCGACCGAGCTGTTCGACCGCCTGGGCGGCGTGGCCGGGATGGATATGTTGATTCTGGGCGGAGGCGCGACATCGCGCAGTATCTCGTCGGCGGCGCTCCAGGCCGGTGCGGCGGTGACCGTGTCCGCCAGAAATTTTGCGGTTGTGTCGAAATCCTGGCCCGAGTCTTTGAAGGACGTCCGGTTCAAGGGGTGGGAAAGGCGCTCGGAAGGCTTTCATGACGTGGTGATCAACACGACCCCGCTGGGCGCTGATCGGGTCTCTTCGGCTGCGTTGATGCCGACAGTCAATGCCGGTGTGGCGGCGATTGATGTCGTTGTCCCTGGACGCGAGCCTACGGGTCTGATTCTTTCGGCCGGGAAGTCCCGCATCAAGTTCGCGTCCGGTCTGGACTTCTGGTGTGCCCAGGCTGTTCCGCAGATCAAACTGCTGTGCGGAATCGATTTTCGGTACGAGGACCTGGCGCACATCATGGAACAGGCCGGTCATCCCTGCACCGGGATGATGGCCAAATTGGACAGCAGGCTGCCAGGTTCCGATCTTGAGCCGGTCAGGCTGTCGGTGCCGGGCTCCAAGAGTATCACCCAGAGATATCTTGTACTTGCTGCCACGGCACGGTACCCGTCCAGGATCAGCAATCCATCGGGCAGCCGGGACTGCCGCGAGATGGAACGCGCGCTCGGCATGATGGGTGTCAGGTTCGGCAGGACTGCCGACTCGCTCGATGTGTACCCGGCGGATTTTCCGAGCGACCCCGGTAGAGCGATTCCGACCGGCGAGGGTGGGACGACCACCAGGTTCATTGCAGCCCTTGCCATGCTGTGTGACTTTGAGGTCAGGCTGAAACCATCCGGTTCCATGGTGGAACGACCGATGTCTCCACTGTTTGAAGCGCTGACCGCCGCTGGTGTCGACGTAAAGAGCATCGACGGTGAGATCAGGTTGCGTCGTGTTTCGGAAACTCCGGCTCTGGTCGATGTCGACTGTGGCAGTTCGAGTCAGTTCGCATCCGCGCTTCTAATGGCCGGAGCGTCGGTCGGCGGGGGTATTTCCATCGCGATCAGGGGTGGGATGGTATCCGGACCGTATCTCGAGATGACGGCATCGGCGATAAGGGAGTTCGGGGGCGAGGTCGTTGTTGAAGGTGATGTATGGCGCGCGAGGGGTTTGCGCCACATCCAGGGATTGCGCGTCAACGTTGAGGGTGATGCCTCGCTGGCCGCGTTCTGGGAGGCGGCGGCGCTGATCTACGGGCGCAGGATCGATATCGCCAACATGCCGGGGGCGGCCGCGCGCCAGGGGACGGGACTTTCGACTGTTTCGGGGCGGGGGACTGGACTTCAAGGCGATGCCTGCTATCCAGAGCTGTTCGCCAGGCTTCTCGAATCTGGAAACGTCGAACTGGATTTGACGGACACGCCGGACCTGTTGCCTCCTCTCGCGTTGGTCGCGTTGTTCCGGGAAGCGGAAACCGTGTTTTCAGGAATCGCACATGCCAGGTTGAAGGAGTCGGACAGGCTTCACGTGCTGGCCCGTGAACTGGTAAAGGTCGGCGCCGTGATTGGCGAGGACGAGGATCGGCTGACTTTCAAACCCTCCAGGCTGAGAGGGCCGGCGAACCTTAACCCGGACGGCGATCACAGGATGGCAATGGCGTTCGGAATTTTGTCCCTGCGCGTGCCGGGACTGAAGATTATGGATCCCGAATGCGTGGATAAGTCGTATCCTGCGTTCTGGCAGGATCTAGAGATGGTCAGGAATTGAAGAATATCGATCCGATTGCAATCATCGGCATGCGCGGAGTGGGCAAAACAACGGTGGGCGCCGCGCTGGCCGCAAGACTTGGTGTTGGTTTCATTGATACCGACGTTGTCGTGGAGCGCCAGCTTGGCGCGGACATTCTTGACCTTTTCGCGCAAGGTCGCGTGGCGGAATTCCGCGAAGCCGAAGAAGCCGCCTGCATCGAGGCTATAAAGTCCGGCTGCGTCGTGGCGCTTGGTGGTGGTTCAGTCACGTCCGAGCGCGTGCGGCGGGTGTTGTGGTCCGTCATGACCATTTTTCTGGATGCCAGTGATCATCTCATAGCATCCAGGCTGCAGGATGATTCGCGCCCTTCGATTACAGGGCTCGCTCCGGCGCTTGAGGCGGCTGAGCTTTCCAGAATGCGTCGGCCCTGGTATCTCGATGTCAGTGATTTCGTTATTCATGTGGACGGCAAGTCGGTTGAACAGATTTGCGACGAAATCATCGGTTGCATGAAAGGTTTCGACCAGGAGGACTCCTGATCCAATGGGTGGGAGCTCGATCGGCAGCGCATTCAGGGTAGTGACCTTCGGTGAGTCCCATGGACCCGCGGTAGGCGCGGTGATCGAAGGTGTCCGGCCCGGGCTTGCATTCGATGTCGAGATTGTCAGGCGCGAACTGGCACGGCGCAGGCCGGGCGTGAACGAACTGGTTTCGCCCAGGTCCGAGGCTGATGAACCCGAGATTCTGTCCGGTGTCTTCGAGGGGCGCACCACTGGCGCTCCGATATGCATAGTTGTTAGAAATCATGATGCTATACCGTCAGAATATGACGGCGTAAAAGATTTGTTCAGGCCAGGGCACGGGGACTTCAGTTGGCTTGAAAAATACGGAATCAGGGATCATCGCGGGGGTGGACGGCAGTCGGGTCGCGAGACGGTCGGACGCGTCGCGGCCGGTGCGCTGGCCCGGGTCGTTCTGGCACAGACCGGCACAGCGGTGCGGGGGCGGGTGGTCGAGATCGCCGGCATCGAAGCGGCGCCTGTCGCTGCCGATGAGATTGACTGGGATGTGGTCGAGGCCAGTCCTGTCAGGTGTGCCGATCCCGTGGCCGGCGCTGCGATGGTTGAAGCGATTCGGAAGGCGGCTGGCGAAGGCGAGTCGGTTGGCGGAGTGGTCGAGGTCGTTGCGTCTGGCGTGCCGGCGGGGCTGGGCGAACCTGTGTTTGGCAAACTGGATGCGGAGATTGCCCGGGCGTTAATGTCCATCGGGGCGGTCAAGGGCGTCGAGATTGGCGAGGGCTTCCGGGCGGCACGGATGATTGGATCGAAAATGGTCGATCAGATGGCGACCGGCGGGTGCCTTACGAACCACGCGGGCGGGATCCTTGCCGGAGTGTCCAACGGCATGCCGATAGTGTGCAGGGTGGCGGTTAAACCGACTCCAACCGTGTCTGGCGAGTTGCGCACCGTCGACCTTGACGGCAGAGAGGTTTCGTTCAGAAGGGAAGGGCGATCCGATCCCTGCATATGTCCCAGGCTGGTCCCGGTCGCGGAGTCGATGGTGTCTATCGTGCTTGCCGATGCCGTGATGTCGCAGGAAGCGGTGCGCGGCGGTTGAAAACAGACACGGAGCTGTTCCTTCCGGGGCGGGGCTGCCTTGTCATCATCTGTAGTCAAGCAGAACAAGACCATTTTTCGAAGTGAATTCAGCGGTCGCGACTGTCGCGCCATGCGCATGGCCCAGCGCCTGTCCGTCACGGACGGCGATCCGTCCCGTTCGCGGCAGTGACGAGATGAATGCCTGGAAGGCGGTCGATGGCGCGGGAACGTTGTGGAAGTCGGCGGGTGTGCTGAAATCAACGTAGGTGACTTCATCACCATCGACCGTTCCGTCAAGCGCAACGAAGTCCCATCGGCCGGCCGCGAGAACGGGGCGTGCCAGCTTTGCCTTGATGCTGGCGGCGGTTCCAGGGAGGGCCGCGTCGAGTGCGTCAAGATAACGCCTGGCCAGGTCCAGGGAGGCGTGGCAGTCTGGTCGGCATGGATAGTAGAAAACCGGGCCGACCATGGGTGGAAGGAAACTGAGCTCCCACGGAATGGGAGACATCACCTTGGGCAACCGTCCGAGCATGGCGCCCATGACGTGTGAATCATCCTGAATCGGGAGGGATGCGAACGCCGTGGCACAACACTCCGGGTACCCGAGGGTCAGTCCAATCTCGAGAATTGTCTGCCGTCTGTCTGAAGGAGACCCGCCATCAAACTCGCGATCCTCAAGTTCCATCAATCTATCGAGTCTGGATCTCTCGGCCGAGACGTATGCGCAACCGGTATGTTGATTCTGCTCGATAAACCAGCCGGCGTCGCGAAACTGACGCGAGCGTGCCATCAACATGTTGGCGTCGGGGCCTTCCTTTTTCGCGACGGCACGCAGTCCGGAGACAAGTCCGAACAACTCGATATCATGCAGGAACGTTGTGTACAGGGGGGTATCGGTGGCCGGAACCATTGCCGGGGATGCCGCCTTTCGTCTTCAAAGTGATTGTGCTGTGCTATTGATCCGTTCGCAAGACCTTTTTTGAAGATTTTGTAAAGTTTGTATCCTCGACCGGAAAATCACACGGAAAGGTGGGGGCAGGGTAGAATTCGGTTTGATGTTTCTGGGAGGCAGCGGCCGGAGTAATCATGGAACGCCGTCGGATTCTGTTCGTGGTGCCACCGATGCTGCTGGACGGCAACTACATCGACTATCCATGGGCAGCAGACCTCGGCGCCTTGACCTGCGCCGCCCGCGCCGCCGCCGCCGGCTGGCATGTCGATGTCCTTGATTCCCTCGCCCAGCCTGCCTCCGGCTGGCCCGCCCCACCCACCCAGGTTGATTTTCCGGGGTCCGATTCACCCTCCAGTTTACCCACCCAGGTTGATTTTTCCGGGTCGGATTTGCCCTCCGATTTACCCACCCAGGTTGATTTTCGAGTGGCCGGGATTCCGTTCGATACCTTCGCCGAGATGGCGATGGAGATGGTTGATGAATGTCCCCCGGACCTGGTCGTCATTGTCAATCATCCTTTCCTGTGGGCCTCAAGGCGGATGGTTGCGCCCATCGTTTCACGGTTGGTCGACCGACTGGGAGATGTTCCGTTTGTTCTTGCAGATTGCGCCGTCGGCGGCATGCTTTACGTTGAGCGGGAGCCGGAATCCATTTTATCGGCGTTCCCGGGCGTGAGCGCTGTGATTGGATTCTCTGGTGAGTCCGCCTTCGGTGACCCCGACAATCTGCTCTCGCGGATTCGGGCAGGCGAGAAGTTCGTAGCATCTCCGGCAGTCACTCCGCCCGGCATGCCGATGTGGGACGCTGTCGATATCCGCAGCCGCCACGCTTTCAACGTGCGGTTCATCAACGATGGAGACAGGCTTGAGCAGTTCGGTGTTGGAGCCGGGTCATTGCCTGTGCTTGGCTCTTCGGGCTGCGTGTTTGACTGTGTTTTCTGCACATCAAATCCCGGTCGTGGAAATACTGGGCCCGGCGCATACAGAGTGGTTCCCTTGCCAGAGCTTCAGGACCGTCTGTATCTGATGAAACGGGCGTACGGACTGAGACATGCCGTGTTTCTGGATGACGCCGCAAATCTGCGGCCGGATTTCGCGGACATGTTGAGAATGCTCAATGCCGAGGGGCTCAGATATGACTTCCCGAACGGTTTGCGTGCCGATCGTCTCGACAAGGAAACGATCGAACTGATGAAGGGACGGGTGACGACCCTGTCAGTTTCCTGTGAAACCGCGGATCCTGTCGCGTTGGCCGCCAAGGTTGGCAAACGTCTTGATCCATCGTCGGTCGAGACAGCGGCTCGACTGGCGCGGGATGCCGGCGTGCCGATGATGGTTCATTACATCATCGGTTTCCCCTGGGAAACGCTTTCCGACGTTCACGTGACCCTGGATTTCGCCCGCCGACTCTTCGAACAGTATGGCGCCATTCCTGCCGTTCAGTACGCCACTCCTGTCCGTGGCTCCCGTCTGTTTGACCTTGTCTGCCGACCCACCCAGGTTGATTATTCCGGGTCCGATTCACCCACCCAGGTTGATTTTTTGGGGGATGAAAACGGGGCAAAGGCTTCGTTCCAACACCGGCCTTCGTTTGTGCCGGCGGCCATGAAACCCGGGGAACTCGAGGCGGCGATGATAGCCTTCAGGCGGAGGATTGACGCCGCGGTGCCCTCGAAGGTGATAATTAACGTCACATACGAGTGCATCAATTCATGTGAATTCTGTGCCATCTCAAACCGCGTCCGAAAATCGATACCGAAGGATCGCATTTTCGAGATTCTGGACGAGCACAGAGCCAGGGGGATCCAGAACGTCGACTTTGACGGCGGGGAGCCACTGCTGCATCCGGGGATTCTGGAAGCCGTCAGACATGCTGCCGAGACGGGTTATCATCAGATCAACGTCACATCGAATGGCCGGATGATTGCCAGCCCCGACATGGCCAGAGCTTTGCTGAAAAGTGGTGTCACCAGTCTTCTGATCAGTCTGCATGGCGAGTCGCCGGAGGTTCATGACCTGATAACCGGCAAACCGGGCAGCTTCGATGAAACGCTCGCTGGTATCGATAATATTCTGTCATTTCGAAGGCTTCTGGGCTCGGATGTCGATTTTGGCGTGAATGTGACGATCTGCCGTCACAATGTTGAGCACATTGAGGCGCTTGCGCGATTGATGGCAAGTCGTGGCGTTCCGAAGATGAACTTCCAGTTTTTGACTCCTTTTGGAGCGGCTGCCACCGATCTCCTGCCGGACCCTGTCGAGGCTGCTGCCCGCGTCGAGAAAATCATCCGCGAACTTGGTGACCGGATGCGGATCTACGTGGTTAATGCCCAGATGTGTCTGTTCGCACCGGAGTACGAGAGTCATCTTCTGAACGACCTTCAGAAACTTGGGCGCACCATGGTGTTTGTATGGGAAGAGGAAGTTAATCTTTTCAAGTATCTGGCCGAGCGACGCGTCAGGGTGCCCAGGTGTGAGTCCTGCAGGCACTACCTGGTCTGCGACGGCTTCTACGAATTTCCGAGTGAAACCGGAGTGCCTGCTGATCGCGAGGTGCAGTATGGACGATAGTCCTCGGAAGGGTGTGGGAGCCTCGGGAATAGATTACTCGGACGTCATGGTCGACCTGATCATGGGATACGACTGCAACGTCAAGTGCGACTACTGTTCCGTCACGGATGCCATGCGGGGCATCAACATGTCGACAGCGGAAGTGATCTCCGAACTTGCGGATGCCAGGGCAATGGGGATGCACAAGGTGGCGTTCGGCGGTGGAGAACCCACGATCAGAAGGGATCTGCTGCCCCTTGTCAGGTGGGCCAGGGAGAGGGGGTTCGACTGGGTCAAAGTCTCGTCGAACGGTCTGATGTACGCATATCCCGATTTTGTCAGGCGAGCCGTCGATTCCGGAGTGACCGACTTCCACATCTCCGTCATGGGGCACACACCGGAAATGTACCAGGCAACCATGGGCGATGCCCGCTGGTTTGACGTCGTCATGCGTGGCGTCGACAACCTGGTGGCCGCAGGTGTGTCACCCGTTCTTGACATGATCGTCAAGCGCGACACCTACGAATCGCTGACTGAAACCGTGGAATTCTGGGCCGCACACGGCGTGACCTCTTTTCCGCTATGGCTCGTCTCCCTGACAGACCAGAACGCCGCCAATCCGGACAGTCTGCCGCGAGTCAGCCAGATGTATCCGGAACTGGCGCGGGTGTTCGACTTCGCCTCACGCAACGGGCTGAAGGTGTATTCACGCCATATTCCCAGGTGCATGCTGCGCGGGTACGAGGCTTTTATTCACGACCTTCGCGAGGATCGCGTATACATCGTCACGCCGGGATCCCGTTTCTTCCTCTGGGAGTCCGACATCAGCGCCAACACCTACGCTCCAGCGTGCGAACGGTGCCGTTTTGTCAGGGGCGAATGCCAGGGTGCGCGCAGGGACTACATTGCCCGATGGGGCGAAGACGAAATCGTCCCGTTCGAGGAGTGAAAGACAATGGCCGCGCCCAGACCTGAACTGGCCGTATCCAATTCGTTCGATTACCTTCCTGTCAGACCTCTGCCGGGGTTCAATCTCAACCCGGCTGACTGTTCAGCCAGATCTCACGGGCTTGCCTCAATCCAATCCAGCCGGGTGGTGCTGGTGAATGCGGCCGGTCGAACCGAGCAGAACGCCGATGGAGGATGCTCCGAGGCCGGCCGTACGGTTCTGTGTAGAACGGACACCGGAGATTTCGCTGATGATGAGTTGAGGACAATAGTCCATGATTGCGGTCAGTTATATCTGGATGTGTCTGGGAAGGCATCCATAACCGATTTCCAGACGGACGTCAGTCAGCTTGTGCTGGCCGCGGAATGCAGGCGTTGTCCAGACTTCGCTCAATGCTGCTGTTGCTACGTTCCGGCGCCACATTCATATTTTTTGGATGACGAACGCTGGCTGGCCACGATGATGGCCTCTCTGAGTGGTCGTGTTCTGGATATCGGCCTTGGAAACGTGCCTTATCTGCGTTTTGCCGGTGACACCATCCTTGAGTATCACGGGGTCGACCCGGATCCGGACGCAGGTGCCAATGTTGGAGACCAGGTTCGGCTCCATAGTGTGGTGATTGAGGATTTCCCTGGTTTCAAAGGTTACTTCGACCACGTTCTTTCCCTGCGCAGCCTCAATCACTTTCTTGATGTCAAGGCGGCCCTTCAGGTCGTGTCGAGATGTCTGAGACCTGGTGGAACCGCGGTATTCATCGAATCACTGGCGCTTCCCATGGTTCGCACCAGGTCCAAGGCTGCCTACAGTCACAGTGAGGCCCGCGGTGGCTTTCAGCATCTGCGAAACTGGTCGTCTGTTCATCTTGTCGATCTGGTGACCCGGCATTTTCAGACAGACTTCGTTGTCGAGCACCATCGCCCGGTCGGCCCCGACACCTGTGATCAATGGATAGTCACGCTGCGGCGGAAATGAACATCAAGCAGATCACTTGAAGGACCATTTGGCGGTGCACGCTCCCGCACCGCTGCAGTCAGCCGTGTACTCTCCCTCTGGCGCCTTGGCGTCGGTGATCGGGACATCGTCGAAGTTGATGCAGCCGGTTCCGGTTCCGGTAATGAAATACA
>Ga0209606_1000726_pt1 | contig 46490 bp, 29 predicted proteins | sample AD_UKC057_MetaG_FD_184412 | JGI IMG/M metagenome (GOLD analysis project Ga0209606, IMG submission 184412) | Active sludge microbial communities of municipal wastewater-treating anaerobic digesters from USA - AD_UKC057_MetaG (SPAdes) (version 2) | ecosystem: Engineered > Bioreactor > Anaerobic >... | reverse complement strand
ATGGCTGGAATATTATGTCTACAATGAACTTATTAAACTCACTGGAAATATTCAATTTTATTTTGATGTTCACAATAATCAATATCAGGTAGATATAGTTGCAATTTATGGCTACCAACTTACCCTAATATCTGTTACTACAGATAAAACAAAACCATTGTGCAAGTTAAAGGCCTTTGAAGCCATTACAAGAGCTACGCAGTTAGGAGGAGAAGAAGCAAAAACAATACTTATTTCGCGTACGGATGAACCAGATAATCTCCAGAGAGATGTAGAAAAATATATCGGAACTTTAGTGCCCAATTTTAGGGCTTTTGGAGAAACACAATTAAAAGATAAATCTATTTTCCCAGCTATTATAAATTATATTAAGGAGTAATTATGGCTTATGGTTTATTTATTGATCTTAGAGCAATTCAGGATTATATTTTTGCCTCTAACCGCCTTAAGGATAATATTGGTGCTTCGTATTTAATTAAGCATCTTCTGGAGGAGTTCCTAACTGACCAGGGTTATTGTGGAGGTGGTAATCTTTTTCTGCTCTGTAAAGATGAAAAAGAAGCAAAGGAAACTATCTATTCACTCTCACGAAAAATCTTAAATGAATGCCCTGGTTTAAGTTTTAGCGCAGTTTATGAAGAGAATTTTAATCTAGATGATTTCCCGGCTGCTTTCAGTTTACTGCAAGAAAAGTTGCGCAAGGAAAAAGAACATCGTATCCAACAAACTACAGTACCATCTTTTGGAATTAATGCTCAATGTAATTATTCAGGATATGCAGCAGTAGAAATTGATCACTCCAGAGAGGATGAATTGCTCTCCGAAATTGTATACGCAAAAAGGATAGCTTCGAAAAAGGCTGAAGAAGAAACTAAACAACTTTACGCTGCTGAATTGAGTGATTCCTATATCTTTCCTGAAAAATTTGATGATTTAGGTATTGATAAAGGCAATGAATCCTACCTAGCTGTAGTCCATATTGATGGCAATGGTATAGGTAAATTATTCGCTGAACAAAAAGATCTGGATTCTACTATAAAGCTATCCAATAAAATTGATGAGCTTTGCCTTAAAGCTTTTAAAGCTATTGTCAGCAAAACCGTTGAAAAATGTAATAAATCTAAAAAGAAAGAGAATGCCTTAAATGATACATCCTCAATTGGAGGCAAGTATTTACCTTTGCGTCCTCTCTTTATTGGAGGTGATGATATTACTTTTGTTTGCAAAGGTCGTTTAGGAATTCCTTTGGCTATTGAATTTATTAAACAAATCAAAGAGGATAGCGATGACCTTCTACTATCTTTTTGTGCAGGTATTGCCGTTGCTAATTACAAATATCCTTTCTATCAAGTATATCAGATGGCTTCCAGCTTATGCAGGTCTGCTAAAAATAAGCGTTTAACTAACAATAATAATGATAGTTATTTAGATTTTCATTTGATCAATGCTTCTGTATATGATCCCTTGGATGAAATCCGAAGTAAAAATTATATTCTACCACAAGAAAAAAGTTTAACTCGCAGGCCATATTCTTTATCTGAATTAGAACAACTTTTAAACGCAACATATGATATGTATTCAAAATGGCCAAACTCCAAAATAAAAGAACTTCGCTCTGCCTTATATAAATCCGAACATCAATTAATTGCTTTATTAAAGCAAATAACTTCTCGCGAGGATTTGCCTATAAAATTTACAGGGTTTGAAGATTATAGCGATACATTGTTTTTTAATAATCAAACTATTTACTTAGATATGATAGAACTGATGGAAATGATTCCTCTGGAGGAAAATAATGATTTACAAGATAATTTTAAAAACCCTCTCCGATACGCTGATTGGTTCTGGTAAATCTTCAGGAACAATTATTGATAGCGATATCGTATTTGACAGCCATTGCTTACCTTATATCCCTGCAAAAAGAATTAAAGGACTTTTCCGTAATGCAGCTCAGGATTTAGCTAATTTTAAAGGTTTTAAAGAATTAACTGAGCTAACAAGAATCCCCGATCTTAAATTTGGCAATATTGGAGAAAATGATCCCAATCCTAAAATTATATTTGAGAATCTGGAATTGCAGGATAAGGATAATATTGCTATATGGTTGAATTATTTAACCGAACAATTTCCTTATTTAGCTAATACTCTCATCATTAAGGAGTATTTTACAGAATTGCGCGCTCAAACTGCAATTGATAAAGATACTCATATTGCTAAAGAACATTCTCTCCGGACGAGTAGAGTACTAAAAAGAGGGTTTACATTTGAAGGAGCACTTATCCTCAATGCCCCCTCTCAAGAAGTTGAAACATATTTAGCTGCTATCTGTTTTTATATAAAGAGAATAGGAACTATGCGTAATCGTGGATTCGGTAAAGTTAAAATCGATTTAATAAGTTTGGATAATAATGTCAATCTAACTGCTAAATTTGCTGAAAGTTGGAGGGAGAAATGTATAAAGCACTAAAACTCAAGATTGAATTAAAATCACCTCTAATTATTGCTCACCAATCCGGAGATAGTACCCTTACCAAAACTCTATCTTACATTCCGGGAACCTCGATATTAGGAGTTTTGGCAAGCAACTACCTTAAAAAAAATGGTGATATGCCAGAATTCTACCGCTTGTTTATAAGAGGAGGTTTATGTTTTCATAATCTCTACCCAGAATACCAATCACATATATACTTACCTTGCCCACATAATATCTGGCAAAACAAAAATAATAATAAAAAAGTTCTTAACATTTTTAATAACGAAGCAATGGATCTGGATTATAGACCAATAGAATCTTTCGCCTATGTTAATGATGATGATGATATTATGTTATATCAACCTCACAAGGAAATCTTCTTCCATCACGAAAGAGATTATGCTACAGGAATTCCCAAACAAAGTATTGTATTTTGTTATGAAGCCCTTTCTCCTGAACAAGTTTTTGTTGGAACCATATATGGTGATGAAATAGATTTACAATTGATTAAAGGTTTATTAGAAAATAATCTTAGTTTTCGCCTGGGTAAATCTAAAACTGCTCAATACGGTAATTGTTTATTAAAGGAATGTGAAATACAAGAACATAATATCCAAAACTTTGCTTCTTCTGATAATCCTCTGCTTGTATTAATATCTGATACTATCATTAAAAATGATTATGGTTGCAGCACTATAGAAACTAATCAATTAGAAAAAATCCTAGGGGTTAAAATCCTCCATTCCAGTATTATTAGTGGTAGAATTGAAACAGTCGTTAATGCTTACAAAGCTAAAAAATCTTCGGAATTGGTTTACAAAGCAGGTTCTTGTTTCCTGCTAGAAAAAATGCCTGAGAATTTCTCTAATCTTCTTTTATATGGTTTAGGCGAAAGATGTAACGAGGGTTTTGGCCAAATCAAATTTATGAAGAACCCAACAAACAGATTAAAAATTATCTCTACAACTATGAATTCTGTTCAAAAACCAGCAACAAATCCACCTGATATTATTAAAGGCATTCTTAGTAAAAGCATTGAACAAATAATTACTGCTTATTTAACCCAAGTAGCCAATGACAAAGCAGGGACTATTAAACATTATAAAATCAACAATAGCTTATTAGGAAGATTAGAATCTTTTGCTGAACATGGTAATTTTAATGAAAGTATCATTCAACTCAAAAAGTTAGCACAAGATAAACTAAAACAGGTCTACTTAACAGAAGATAAAAAGAACTTTTACGATTACTTAATGAGTATTGATACAATAGTATCCACATTTCTCGAAAATACCAAACAGCTATATGTTAGTGATAAAAAGATAATTAATGATGTATATGCTGAAATTGAGCTTGATAAATTTTCTTTAGATAAGGCAAAAAAGATCTTCCTCAAAGCATTGTTTTTATGTCTTAGGCGAGAAAATCAAAGATCAAGGAGGACCAATGAAAACAGGTAGAATTATTCTGGGTGGAACTCTTAATTTATTGAGTCCTTTAATGATAGGTAGTGGAAGAGATGATATTTCTGATAGAGATGTGTTAGTTGATAGTGAAGGTATAGTTTTCATTCCAGCTACTTCCTTCCTGGGAGTATTAAAAACTTATTTCAATGTAGACATTGATAAGGATTATCTCGGTTTGTACTTATCCGAACCTGTAAATCAATCTTTTTTAATTTGTGATGATTTATATCCTTGCTCTTCTAAAGGAAATTGTAGGATTCGGGATGGAATTCGCATTGATAATAGTAAAGGCATAGTAGAAGATAAAGCCAAATTTGATTATCAAGTAGTGGAGCCAGGTTTAAATTTTACTTTCCGCTTGGAGTTTGTTATTAACAATGAAAATAGATATATACAAGCACAACATATTCTGGAGGAGTGTCTCGGAGTATTTGAACATTCATTTTTCCTGGGTGGAAAAAGAAGTTCTGGCTTCGGTAAACTGAAAGCTGGTAACTTATATGTTAATGAATATGATTTTGATACGGCATCAGGACTGACTCAGTATTTATTAGAACTTCAGAGTAGTAACAACATCGAAAATTATAAGCCCAAATTCTCAACTTACGATACTTTCGTCATTAAAGCTGATTTTCATTTAAAAAATTCGCTTATCGTGCGAACTTATCCCGAAGATGTTTATGGCCCCGATGCAGTTCATATATCATCCCAAGGAAAACCTATTCTTCCTGCAACATCAGTTCGCGGAGTATTAAGAGCCCAGGCAGAAAGAATTCTATACACTATATGGCAGGATGTGGATTTTATTGAGGATTTTGTTTCCTCAATGTTTGGAACTGCTGTTACTAAGAATAAGAAATATACAATACCTTCTGCTTTATATGTAAACGAAGTCCCTATTAGCAATGTAACCACTGAACTTCAAAACAGAATATGTATAGACCGTTTTACCGGCGGGACTATAGAAGGTGCTTTATTTGATTCTATGCCTGTTTTCCCTCAAGACAGTAAGACAGAGAATATTACGCACTTAACATTACGGTTGGAACACCCTCTCCCTTCGCAAAAAGGATTACTTATATTACTATTAAAAGACCTGTATACAGGAGATTTAGCTATTGGAGGAGAAAAAAACATCGGTAGAGGAACTTTACAAGGTCTTAAAGCAACTATTTTTGACCAAAATAAAAAAAACTCTATCTCTCAAATAACAGAATTACCTGATAATTTTACTCCTTATCTGGAAGCTTTAATCAAGAATAGTGATAAAGACCAAATTCAAAATAACCTTGCTATTTATAAAGATAAAGGAGGAAAAGTAAATGAATGAGGTTCAATCAATCAACTCCGAAATAACTCTACTAAATAAAATAACCAGTTTGGAAGATATCTTTAATAATCTGAAGAAAGATACTAAGTATCAAGTAGTTGTTTATCTCCTTTCAGAAATAGCTTTTGGTGACTATTATAATGGTTTTCAACTGCTAAATAACAATTTGGAATATAATAATATAGAAGCCATTCGCATTTTTAATCAGGATACTGAATTATATTGCTACAGAACTAACGATATTAACAGTACTCCCCCAAGCACTTTTTTAAGAGGCAGAGTTCGAACCGATAGTAAAGGCGAACATACTTATTATAAAGATGTTAGCCAAATTTTAATGGGTAAAACCAATGGACAACAAGTTAGCGGATATTCTATTATCCGAGAAGCTCGCGGCTTCCAACTTACTTTGCCTTATAGCTGGATTAAGAATTACCCAGACAATTCTCGTGTTACTTTGCTAACTCGTAACTATTTGGAACACTGGGATAATGGACAACTTAGTTATTTTGATCACCGCTTTGTAAGAATTGGTGAAACAGATAGGGAGGAATAATGGAAAAAGGGAAAATCAATAAAAGGACAACTAAAAAGAACATTATCTGCTTAGAATTAGAAAAAAACGATGGAAAGATAGTCACTATCTCGGAAAGATATATTCGAAACCATGAAGTATGGAAAACACTCGCCGACGGTGTGTATGATGTTGAGTATGAATTGATGAACGGTAAACCAGTCAAAATCAAAATAGGATCAACATTAATTGATTTAACTCAAACCCAACAACCCAACAAAAATCCTAATTATCATCAAGCTCATTCTAATCCTGATAATGAAAATTCAGTTGATACTGCAACTGCGCCCTATAACTTTATTCCATTAAATGATGTTATTTTTACTACTGAACCTAAATGTATTCCTCCCTTCAATCAATATAAAAATAATAATGGTTATATTGATTTAGATATTACAGCTCTAAGCCCAATTTACATTCGTAAAACGCTTACTGAGGAAGAAGAAAAAAAATTGGTTGAATTGGAAAATAGTAACAATTTAGCTGAATTAGCAGATTTTAAATTATCCTTAAGTGGCTTTTATAAACCTGCTGATGCTGAATTTAGAATTCCCGGTTCTTCATTAAGAGGTATGATTAGAACCCTCTATGAAGTTGTAACCTATTCCAAGATGACATTTATAGATGATCATCACTTATTCTATCGTTCTTTTGCTGATTCTTCTATTGATCTTAGAGACCTTTACTCCAAAGCAATTATACAACAAATTAAAGGTGCTTATGCAACTAAAGTTAAAGCAGGATATTTACGAAAAGATGGAAATAAATATAGTATTTATTTAGCAGATTCTTTTCATCGCGTAGAAGAAGATCTGGTCATTACAAATGGTATCATTAATGAACGGATGAAAGTTGCTAAAGGCAAAAGTCCTAATTCTGACTATAAGAAGTTAATTGCAAGAAATCCTTTCCTGAAAGTGTTCTTTAAAGCTGATCAAGAAAGTATTCACCAGCATTCTGTAAAGATGTATTATAGCAAAGTTACAGATATTCAACCCGATACTGTAACTAAAAAAGAAGATTATAATGAAGGATATTTAGTCCTTTCTGGATGGGTTCCTAGCCAAAATATTGGAAAACATTTGCATTGGGTTATTGGAGAACCGTCTAATAAGAATTATGAAATACCGGATAAAGTGATAGATAGCTATAGGAAAGATAAAAACCGTAACAGTGTAGATTTATTGCAAAAAGCTGAAAATAAGGATTGCCCTTGCTTTTTCATATTAGAAGATAACCAAGTAAAAGCTTTTGGCCATACTGGCTTTTTTAGAATGGTTTATCAACATTCTATAGGTGAACTTAGACCAGAAAAGCATAAAAGCAAGGAATTAGATATGGCAGAAGCTGTTTTCGGTTATATAAAAGATAATGATATATTACCTGGACGAGTATATTTTGAAGATGCGATATGTGACACACCTGATAAAATACTAAAGGAACAAAATCCTAAAATTCTTTCCAGTCCCAAACCTACTTCTTTCCAGTATTATATTCAGCAATATCCTAAGATAGGCAATTTGGAGAAAAATAAAATAAATAGATTAAAGAACTATGATTCCCCCAATGCATGCTTAGCAGGATTTAAATTCTATTGGCATCGCGATTCTAATGACTGGACAGCTAATCCTGATGATGTTAGAAAGAACAAAACTCAGTATACTAAAATTCAGCCCTTGGACAAAAATTCTCATTTTAAAGGACGGATAAGATTTACTAATTTAAGTGACACAGAATTGGGGGCTTTACTTTTCATTTTGAATTTGCCTGAAGGTTGTGCTCATAAAATTGGAATGGCCAAACCATTAGGATTAGGAAGCATAAGGATTGATGCCAAATTAAATTTAATTGATAGACAAAAGCGTTATACTAACCTTAAAGATGAAGGAATAAAGGAAATAGAGGATTTTAGTCCATATTTACAGGCGTATTATCAATTATTAAATGATAATCTTAATATACAAATCAATGATCCATGGACAGATATAGAAAGATTAAAGCAACTGAAATGTATGTTAGATTTCGACCATAAACCTTCATCTGAGAAAACCAGATATCTGGAAATTGAACATTTAACTCCTAATGGAGTAAAAGAAAATGAATATAAACTGCGACGAATTTTACAGAAACCCTGCCAGTTAGTAAATTCTTAGCATAAATCATAACTTATTTAAATATTAGTCTCAAGCACAACAAAATACATGCTAATTTGCTTCTACAATCTTAGGAACGCTGTTTGAGCAATGCACTTATTTAGTGGGAGGTTCAGCTAGAGATATTATTTTAGGAAAACCTTTTTCCGATTATGATCGTTGTAAGGCCATTGAACAATTAGGAGCAAGATCATTATCTCGATGATTTTTGTCTGATTTGGAGAAATTATCAAGAATATAGGTATTTTTTAATCTTTTTTCTTTTGAGCTTACCCAAAACCCTCAGGTTTGTCCTCTGCTATGTGCAACGATTTTTTTTGTATGTTTGCGCTAGGTTAAAAACCTGGCAACGGAAATTCCGGAAGTTTGATGTCATTGTCAATAACTCAAAAGCATTCTCGCGATAGAGCTTACTTTTACGCTGGCTTTTCCCTCGATAATATCGATGGAGAAATTCCATCATATACTATCTGAGCTTTCTTTTTTCCAGCTGTGGATAGCTCACTGTGAGAATACCATAGTAGTTCAACCATCCTTTCAAAATTGGATTTAACCCCTTGGCAAGCTCAGTTGGATTCGTGTGTCTATTCTTTCTCAAATACTCCCTGATCTTATCTCGGATTGTTTGGGCGCTCTTCTTTCGTGGTATGATATTCGGATATTTCTTGTTCTTGACGAACAGATCTTTATTGTACCTGAAAGTGAAGCCCGAAAAATCAAAGGGATCACTCTCAACTTTGACCAGCCTGGTCTTATCTTCATTGAACTCCAGTTTCGTTCTTTTTAGGACACTTCAACCCATCCTCCTCTCATCCTCCTCTCCTCTTCAACCCATGGTTAAGGATGAGAAAAGCTTGGGTGGATGACAAGTTGTATATTGTTAAATTGCAAGAGAAAGTAAGGTTTAGATAGAAACAATCTTTGTATTTTGCTGATATTCTTGGTCTAATTAAATCTTAATAGCTTCGAATAATCGATCTTAAAGGATAAAATATTTTGCCTTATCTTGGAGCTAGAGAATGATCTTCTATCATTATTTATCTGCAAATTTTGAATTTGTGTTGGGTCAATAATTCTACTTTAACTAAAATAGAATTATTGAACCGAATAACTGGCCTGGGGAGAAATTTTCAAGATATAAACAGAACATACAAAACTATTATGGTATAACTGTTTTATCAGGAAACCTGAATATTTTTTTATAAGCTTCATTCTGATATTTCTAAATGAGCTTCTTTATTAACCTCATACACAGTGTTCTAAACCAATCGTAATTATGCTCTCATCCCCGTAGGATAATAAAGATAACAATATTATAGATTATATAATTGCGCTACTAATAAATATCTTAACAGGGAATAGAAAACACAGTATTGGCAGAAGTGCAAAAAAAACCTTGTTAAAAACTGCACTATTAAAATAATGGCTTTCAAAATAAGAAATTTATCCTCTACAAAAGGAGAATGGAAATGCTGGATCAGTTGAGAAAGAAACAGAAAGTGATTATCTACATTGTTGCTTTCGTGTTTATTGTAGGTATGGGTGCAATTGGGTTAGGGGAATTACTATCGCCAAAACCTTACCTGGGAAAAGTGAACGGTACCAAAATAACATTTGATATGTTCCAACAGAAAACACAGGAAATGTATGATCGCTATGCCCAAATGTATAAGGACCAACCTATAGACGAAAATACCCGTAAAGCAATAGAAAATCAAGCTTGGGAATCTTTGGTGAACGATATTTTGTGGCAACAGCAGATAAAGAAGCATAAAATTAAAATTACTGATGATGAGATTTTAACCGAAATGCAGAATAATCCACCTCAGGAACTGATGCAAAATGAAGCCTTACAAACCAATGGCAGATTTGATAGATCCAAATATCTTTCTGCTTTGAAGAATAATCCTCAGTTTTTTGCTGCTATGGAAGAATATGTGCGTAGTTATCTTCCTCGTCAAAAATTGCAAAATAAGATAAAAGCTCAAGCTGGAATTACTATTGATAGTCTAAAAGCAGAATATGCGAAGGATTCTGATATTGTTTCCGGAAAATTTATTTGGTTTGATCCCAATAAATCAGATCCAGTAACCGTTACCGATGCTGAAATTAAAGCCTATTATGATAAGAACAAAGAAACAGAATTTAAAAAAGGACCAGCTTCGAGAATGAAATATATTGCTTTCGAAGAAAAGCCCTCAGACAAGGACTATGCCTCTATAAAATTATTGGCCGATGAAGTTTATAACCGTGTTATTAAAGGAGAGGATTTTGCTACTTTAGCCAAAGAATATTCCGATGATCCCGGTTCTAAAGATAATGGTGGTTCTTTAGGCGAATTTGGAAAGGGGCAAATGGTTCCTGAATTTGAAAAGGTAGCTTTTTCTCTGAAAGTAAAAGAAATCAGTAAGCCCGTTAAAACCAATTTTGGTTGGCATATTATCCGTTGTGATAGCATTGCCTCCCAAGATCCTGAAAATTACAGAATTAAAGCCAGCCATATTTTGCTAAAAGTTGATCCCTCAGATGAGACCAAAAATGCGCTGCTGGATAAAGTTGAATCGGCTAGAGCTTTAATAAAGAAAAAAGGAATAGATGCCGCTGCAAAAGAACTGAAAGTTGAAGTTCAAAAAACTGATTGGGTGCCTCACGATCAGGAATATATTCCTGGAATTGGAAATAATGGAGCTCTTTTACAGTTTATGCGTAAAGGTAAAGAGAAAGCTGTATCGGACATTATTACAGACCAGCAAAACCGTAAAATTATCGCTCAGCTCACTGATAACAAAAAGGTCTATTACGAAGATTTTGAATCGGTTAAGCTTCGTATTAAATACCAGCTGGAAAAGGAAAAGAAAGTAGCTAATATTAAGAAAAAAGCAGAAGAATTCGTTGCCAAGTATCCTTCTGGCGAGTATTTCTCTGCTGCAGCTAAAGAGGGCTGGCAGATAATAGATTTGAACAACCACAAGAAAGGACAATATGTTCCCAATGTTGGCCTTTGCGAAGAATTTACCAATGCTGCTTTAGCATTGGAAGCTGGAAAAACCAGCGGTTTGATTCATACTAAAGAAGGAAGCTTTATTATCAGTTGTTCAGAGCGAATTAAGCCCGATTTTAATGCTTTCGCTAAAGATAAAGATAAACAGGAAGAAATTCGTAAGCGTCTGGAAGATGCTGCTTGGAACCGTTGGTATGACCAAATGCGAAAAGAAGCTAAAATAATCGATAACCGTGCCAAATACGGAATGTGATTAATGAATAAATTGATGACCAGTGTTAGTGGGGTTAGGGGTGTCTTTGCGGACACCCTTAATCCTATTATAGCCATAAAATATGCAGCACATTTTGCTTTAATTCAAAAACGGCATTATCCTGAAGAAAAACCTCATATTATCGTTGGAAGAGATAGTCGCACAACCGGACAAGCTATGTTGCATAGCATAATTTCTGCCATCATAAGTGTGGGTTGTGATGTAACCGATTTAGGAATAGTATCTACACCTACTTTGCTATTAAAAGTTCAGGAATCAGATGCTATTGGAGGCATTGCTATTACTGCATCTCATAATCCTCCTCAGTGGAATGCTATGAAATTTGTAGATGCCGATGGAATGTTTTTGAGCCCTGAAAAAGCCGAGTATTTTTTGAATTCCGTTGAAAATGAAATTATCTGGGCTGCCTGGGATTCTATGGGAAAAATAACAAAGGATAACAGTGCTATTCAAGAGCATATAGATAGAATTTTGGCTATCCCATATCTTAATTTAGAACAGATTCGCTCCCGTAAATTTAAAGTTGTGTTAGATTCCGTAAATGGTGCCGGAGGTTTAATTTCTCCATATCTATTAGAAGGTTTGGGATGCACTGTATATGAAATAAATAGTGAAGCAACCGGGATTTTTGCCCATACAGCCGAACCTTTGAATGAAAATTTACACCAATTGGAAGAAGCAGTTACTTTTTACAAAGCAGATATCGGCTTTGCTACAGATCCTGATGTAGATCGCCTTTCCCTTGTTTCTGAACAAGGAAAATGTATCGGAGAAGAATTAAGCGTAGCTTTGGCAGAGCTTTTTGTACTACCCAAAAAACGGGGAGATATTGTAGTTAATCTTAGCAGTTCAATGATATCGGATGATATAGCTGAGCTTTTTGGCGTGCAGGTTCATCGAACAAAAGTTGGTGAAATAAATGTGGGAAAAAAGATGCAGGCAATAAAATCACCCATTGGCGGAGAAGGAAATGGTGGAATTATTTGTCCTGATGTTCATTATACGCGTGATGCTATTGCTGGTATGGCATTGATTTTAGGTTTGCTTGCCGAACAGGATAAACCGCTTTCTGCTATAGTTGATAGCTTACCCAAATATTATTTTGCCAAGGATAAACTAATTTTGGATGCCTCCCGTATGGAAAATGTGATGCAGAATATACCGTCCTTTTTTGAGGACTATCAATTGGATACTCAGGATGGGATTAAAGCTATTGGAAATAAACATTTTATTCATATTCGCAAATCGGGAACTGAACCAATTATCCGTATTTATGTGGAAAGTGAATCAATAGAGAAATCCCGAGCCCTCTGCGAGGAAACCAAAAAAATAATCGAAAGAGCTTCTATATAAAGAGAACGAAATAATTAAAGTATAGTATAACCAGCTGATTTATCGTCATTCAGGAAAGTATATAATGCGATTTGCTTTAACTGTATAGTTCTCCAGACAATCTACAATTGATAAAACCAGCCAATCCTTTCATTCTACTCATTTCGGGTGTACCGAATCTGAGAAATCTGTAAAAAGTTATCTTGTTTTATCTTCTGGAGAAGAAGAAAATATCAAAATCGTATCCCACGCTTAGAAAACTATGCAAATCCTTATCTTCATTTAGCGAGACATATAATTTTACTGGTAATATGGAATTTTTGTAACCAAATCCTAAATATCCGCAGTATTCCCAATCTTCAGGGTTCTCAAAAATATTCTGATCAGAATATCGTAAACTCTGGATTCCTATATCCAGAAAGAAGCGTTTTGAGATAAGAGAGGAAATACCAGCAGATATAATTTGGTAATGAGGAGCACTTACTTCATAGCGTGAATATCCCATAAAACCATCTATTCCACTTATCACAAAAGGATCGAGATTAGTTTGTTGAAAAGAATTTAGATAGCTGCCATAATTGAATTCTGAATAAACAGAGAATAGATTCATAATAGGAACATAAAATTCTGCCCTTCCTTGAAAACAACTATACAGATAATCACTAACTTCTCCATATCGAGAGAAATTGAATTTGCCGAAAACTCTGGCACCGGAAGTTGGGAAACTATAATCATCCAAACTTTCGTGATAACCCTTCACGCCAAATCCACTTATTACGGATCTTTTAGGAAGAAAGGGTGTTTGAGAGATATCACTATGGAGATTAGTTTGACTACTATAAATGAATAATTCAGCAATGGCGAGGTCTTTAGCAAAAACACCCACTCCCGAATTTATACCCCATTCAGTAGATTTTACGCTATCGGTTTTATAATGATCACGGTAATTATATATTGTTTTTTCTGTTACATATGGGAAAAGTCGATAATATGCCCCCCATTGTTCTCCAAAATTTTTAACATAATCCAGATTAAATTCATTCCTGCCACCCAGTTTCAATTCTCCTAAAAGTCGGGAGTTCTTTAGCAAATAGTTATCTAAAGAAAGCACCAAACCAGCCATTAGTTGTTCATCATTATTGTATACAAGATTCACAGCCAGGTGTTTATGTTCGCGTTCTTTTACATAAACAAGAAGATTGTATTTATCATCGTTTCTTTTTTCCAGCACTGGGTAAATTGTTCTAAAACTTTGGGAATTCCAGGCATTGATGCAAGCTTTTTTTATTTGTTCGCTTGTATAGGTATGCCCTGTTTCCAAGCCCAAATATTCTCTCACTTTAGCAGCGCTAATTGTATTATTTCCATACACAAATATATTGGCAACCGGAAAATTATCCAGATGTTTATCAAAATTAATTATCCGCTCAGGAGAAAGAGATAGCTCTTTTTTGAAAGCCCGTATTTGATCAATCATTTGCCTTGCTGATTCTTCTCCGGCAGCTATGATACTCTGTATATGTTGATAATCAGTGGAAGCAAAATTAGTTAAATCTGGTTCAATAAGAAGATCACATACATCTAAGTGTTCGTTCAAATTACGGGTAATGCCGATGTTGATGGTTTGATCCAAAATATCCACAAAGTTATTCAGGTTTTCTTCCTTGCGCAAAGTAGAATTAACTTTAATTCCCAAAACTTTATCCGCTCCCATTTCGTGGAGGAGGTTAATTGGCATATTTTGAGAAATACCTCCATCAATATATAGGTGACCATTTAGTTCAAAGGGTTCAAACAAACTTGGAATTGATATGGAAGCGCGCAAAGCCTGCATCAAAGATCCTTTTGTAAAAGTAACACCTTCACCCGTTATAAGATCGGTAGCATTACAAATAAAAGGCACAGGTAAATCGCTAAAATTGTTTATTTGAGAGGATGCTGCTGTCAATTTAAAAAGCTCTAAATTAAGATTATTAGCTACAAAAACAGAAGACGGAATTTGAGGTATCCAGGATTCATTCAGTTCAAAGATTACATTCCCATAAGGTGTCCATCTTTTCTGCCCAATATATAGGTCTTTGCGTTTTTGAGTATCGCTGATTAATTCATTCCAATTCAGTGTTAAACACATATCTTCCAGATCATTAGCGGAATAACCCATTGCATAAAGAGCTCCAATAACAGCTCCAATACTGGTTCCAGCTATATAATCTGGATAGATTCCTTCCTCTTCTAAAACTTTTAAAACACCAATATGTGCAAAACCTCTTGCCCCACCACCACTTAAGGCATAGCCAAGTTTCTCTGCTGTTAAAATATTAAAAATGAAAAATAGCAACAGCAGGATAATTGGTTTTTTCCATAAAGTCAGTTTTATATTTGTATGTTCCTTATTGGGGCTCAGTTGTTTGTTCTGTTGTTTGTTCAGCTTTGGCATATTTATATTCCAAGCGTCCAAAAACTACCGTGGATTCAATCTCAACAGGTTTATCCTGCGTTACAGGATTTTTGGGAGGTAAAATTGTTGATCCAAAAACTGAAGTAGGATTGATATTAACGGCAATGTTATCAGGTAGAATTACTGTTCCGGAACCAAATACTACAGTAATCTCGAAATCTTTGGCATTTTCCGGTAGATCGCTTAAGTCTATAATCCCGGAAGAAAAGATTATATTATATTCGTCTCTGGAACTGCTATAGTAAATGGAATTTTCTTTAGAATAAGATTTTGGCTTATGATAATGATGCGATTTTAAGCCAAAAAGCAGTTTGATACCAATCATAATAATGATAATGGCAATAAAAACTCTCACTAAAGGTAGATGGATATTGAACGCCTTTAAAAATACAGATAGTCCTAAGAGAATAAAGAATAATCCCCAAAAGAAATTGCTAAACACAAAATTCATTTTCATTTCCTTTCCCTTTTTTTATATTATTCCCTGCTTCCAGGCAGAGTGTAGGATCGCCATATCCTCGTTAATATGATTATTAACGATAAAACTTGAATTAGCAGAAACAATTCCTATTTTGTGATATTCAATTCCGTGTTTCATAGCTGCTTCTTTAATAGAATTGTACTTATCTTTCGCTGCACTAATAAGAATTCTGCCAGCTGCTTCTCCAAAATATATTTTAGCAGGATTCAGCTCAAGATCAAAAGATAGCTTAGCTCCAAACAACTGCTCAGGATTAAAACAAGATTCTAAAACAGCAATAAGCAAGCCCCCTTCGGATATATCATGAGCACTATTAACTAATCCTTTATCAATTAGTTCCAAAATTAAATCCTGTAAATGTAATTCTTCTTCCAAATCTACAATAGGCGGCTTTCCAGCAATTATATTATGCTGTATTTTTAGGTATTCACTACCTCCGAAGCTAGCTTTTAAAGAGCCCAAAAGAACAATTATGTCGTTTTCGTGTTTAAAGTACTGCGTTGTTGCTTTCCTATAATCTGTCATTAACCCTAACATTCCAATAACAGGAGTAGGATAAATTGCCCCTTCCGGATTCTCATTGTAAAAAGATACATTACCTCCAGTAACTGGAGTTCCTAAAGCTTTGCAGGCATCACTCATTCCCCGAATGGATTCTTTAAAACAATAGTATACTTCCGGTTTATATGGATTGCCGAAATTGAGGCAATTGGTAATAGCTATTGGTTTTGCTCCACTGCAAGCGACATTTCTTGCTGATTCTGCTACAGCTAATAAAGCTCCCAGATAAGGATCTAAATAACAATATCGACCATTACAATCGGTGCTAAGTCCAATTGCTAAATCTGTATCTGGAATTCTAACAACAGCTGCATCTGAACCAGGCTCGACAACGGTTCCAATCTGAACCATATGATCATATTGCTGATAAATCTGATGCCGACTGGAAATATTGGAGCTGGCAATAAGTTTTAATAGAACTTCCTGATAAGTATCAGGTTCAGAAAGGTTCTCTATATCATAATTGTGCAGAGCATCAAGGTATTCAGGATATTTACTTTCTCTTTTATAAACTGGTGCTGAACCACCTAAAATAAGTGTTTCAGCCGGAATTTCCGCCACTTTTTCTTCCCCATAGAAAACTCTTAGCATTTTATCATCAGTAACTTTTCCGATCTGAACAGCATCAAGTTCCCATTTCGTAAAAATAGACTTGATTTGTTCCAAATTTTCCGGTTTTACAATTACCAGCATCCTTTCCTGTGATTCAGAAAGCATAATTTCATAGGGAGTCATATCCGTTTCTCTTTGTGGAACGAGAGCAACATCAATTTCAATACCTACATTACCCTTACCAGCCATTTCAGAAGTAGAACAAGTGATGCCTGCAGCACCCATATCTTGAATGGCAACTACAAGCTCCTCATCGATAGCTTCTAAAGTTGCTTCCAGTAATAGTTTTTCCAGAAATGGGTCACCCACCTGGACAGCAGTTCTTTTTTCTTCTGATTTTTCACTTAAATCTACAGAGGCAAAAGTAGCTCCATGGATTCCATCGCGTCCTGTTTTGGCACCCACAATAAGAACTGCATTTCCTACTCCGGAGGCTGCTGAACGGGCAATTTTATTATGTTTTACTATTCCTACGGCCATTGCATTAACTAAAGGATTGCCTTCATAACTATCATCAAAATAGACTTCTCCTCCCACAGTTGGAACTCCGAAACAATTTCCGTAATCCGCTATGCCACGAACAACTTCCTTTAGCAAATGCTGAACCTTAGGATTTCCCGGATTGCCAAAACGCAGAGAATTTAGGGCAGCAATTGGACGCGCTCCCATTGTAAAAATATCTCTTAAAATACCTCCAACTCCAGTTGCAGCCCCATGATAGGGTTCTAAAGCTGAAGGATGATTATGACTTTCAATCTTGAAAGAAATTGCCAATCCGTGTCCGATATCAATCAATCCGGCATTTTCTTCTCCTGCTTTTGCCAGCAAAGAAGAACCTTCCTTGGGAAGGGTTTTAAGCAATAAAACGGAGTTTTTATAGCTGGCATGTTCACTCCACATCACACTGAAAATACCCAGTTCCACAATAGTCGGTTCACGGTTCAGGATATTTGTAATTCGTTCATATTCTTCATCGCTGAGATTATGCTCAGCGATTAGTTTAGGGGTTATTTCATAATCTTTCATATAATTTTCTTCTGTATATTTAATTCGTTATTTTTCAAATATTCGGTTAGCAGTTGCAAACGGTTTTCAATAATCTCACAGGTCTTTCTATAGCTTTCCAAATTTCGGCCAAAAGGATCCTCAATATCTCCTTTTTCACCGACAATTTCATTAAGAGTCTTAATTCTGCTTTCACTATTCGGATAGGTTGTGCGTAATAAATCACGCTGTCTTTCTTCCATAGTTAAAATCAGCCAGCTGGAGGAAACCAGTTGAGGAGTAATTTGTTGAGAAATATGTTGTTGTGCATCCAATATTCCCCGTTCCAAAAGCAGCTGTAAAGCATTTACAGAAATCATCTGTCCTCCTGGAAGCAAGCCACAGGAATCAGTAGCAAGGGAGATATTATTTTCTCTGGCCATTTTCCGAAAGAGATATTCAGCCATCGGTGAACGGCATATATTAGCTGTACAAACAAACATAACAACTGGCAGCTTAAATGCCTGCTTAATTTCATAAAACGGTATCGAGCCTTCTCTCAGACACTTAATCTCATCGTTATTACCACTATCTGCAGCACTGATATATTCTATAATTGTAGAAGGTTCTGTTGTGCTTTTTATTTCCTTGTTAGCGGGCAATAAAGCAAAATCGAACCAAGAACCATATTTAGAGATAATTCGATCATAGTTTTCTTCCGGCATCAGACCAGACACATTCACACTGGTACTGATTAAAGGTTCACCCAATAATGATATAAAAGCTCTCAGAGCAGGATCGGAAGGAACCCTAAAAGCAACCTTTCCCTTATTAGTAATAGTTTCGAACTTAGAATCCTGATAGGGGAAAATAAAGGTTAAATTCCCAGGCCAATATTGATGCATTAAAGGTCTCAGCGCTGCTGGTATTTGTTTCTGGTCTAAATAATTAATATCAGGAATCAGAGCAATAAAACCTTGTTTTTCAGCTCTCTGTTTTAATGTTTCAATGCGAGCAATTGTTTCCAAAGAGGAAAGCCGACATCCGATTCCCCACATTGAACCAGTCCAATGTAAAATTGTAGAATGTTCCAAAGAATTTGAATCTAAAAATTTCTCCAGCTTCCGTAAGCCAGGATCCTTCAAAATAAGCACAATACCTCCTTACTCCAAATATGGTAATGGATTTATGGCTCTTCCATCCTTGCGTAATTCAAAGTGCAAAGATGGCTCACTTGCCGAACCTGTCATTCCGCTTTTAGCAATGGTTTGTCCTTTTTTAACCTTTGCTCCGCGGCTCACTAATAATTCGCTATTATAAGCATAAAGAGTGAAAAAGCCGTTTTTGTGATCTATAATGATCAGCTTTCCCTGCCCACCATAGCGATCTGAAAAAATAACTTCTCCATCATCTGCAGCCACAACTTTTGTCCCTTCTTTGGCAGCAATATCAATTCCATTACTTACAACGCTGGTTCCGTAACTTCTGGTTTCTTCTCCATAATTTCTAATAATCTTTCCTCTTAGTGGCCAGACAATTTTTTTACCCGTAAATTGGTAACTGGCAGGTTCTTTACCTTGTTGTTTCATAAGTTGAGCAATCAAACTTTCCAATTCTGCACTGTCTTTTTTCAATTGTTCCACCTGTGCTTGCAGCTTTTTTTGTTCTATAGTAAGTTTCTGGCTCTGAGTGGATAAATTGCGTATCTTTTTTTCGTATGTTGTTTTTTTATAACTTTCTTCTTTAACTCCGCGGGAAAGTTTACTTGCTTGTTTTCGATGTAATTCCTGAACCTGAATAAGAGAGATTTTAAAGCCGGAAAGTATATTAATCTTTTGCCTGGTACCTTGAATAAGTGTTTTTAGCAATCGCTGATCGCGATGATTTATATTTTGCTTCTTATAAGATCTATCTACTCTTAAAAGGATATCCAGCTCTGTATTTTGCTCTTTATGCATATCCGCTATCCGCATTTCAGTAGCTACAATTCTTTCACTAACAGATTTAAGGGAATCCTGAGCGATTTTTTCGTCTAATCTAAGCTTGTTAAGATTAGCTTCTGTGCGTTTTTTTAATGATGAAGTTCTTTTTATTTCATTTTCTGTTTGTTGTTTTTTGCTTTGTGTTTGTTTAACTTTTTGCTGGGTGCTTTCCAGTTGCTTTTGCATTTCTCTCAGCTGGCGCATTTTATCATCCAATTCATCAGCGTAATTAAATGTTAATATGGCACATAGCAAAATAATCAGAAAACTGCGACGCATCTTCATCTCCCTTTTAAATCTATTTATCACAATTTTTTAAATTATGCGGTTGTGTCAATGCTATTTTTTGTTTTCTTGTTTCAAATGTTCACGCAGAAAATCGTGATATTCCTTGTTATTAAAAACAAGATAATCGTGAGTGCCTTTATGAGTATTACCCTGTGAATCGATAAAGAGAACACTATCTACATAGCGTAAAGTAGAAAGCCGATGAGATATTACAATAGCAGCTATACCAGGATAATTTTCATCCAGCGCTTGCCACAGTTTTTCTTCGTTTTCAGCATCCAGGGAAGCCGTAATATCATCCAAAATAAGCAACTGCGGTTTTTTTACTAATGCTCTGGCAATGGTTAATCTTTGTTTCTGACCACCAGAAACACTAAGTCCTCTATTTCCCACAAAAGTTTCGTCTCTTTCCGGAAATGAGGCAATTTCATTTTCCAATTGGGATGTTTGTACTGCAATATGGTAATCTTTTTCAGAGGCTTTTTCCACCGCAAAAAGAATATTATCTTTTATAGATCCACCAAATATCAATGGTTCCTGAGGAACATAGGCTACTATATTACGCAAGGATTTTATATCTATCTCATCAATAGGTTTTCCATTTATTTTAATTGTCCCGCTATCGCTTTTTAAAAGACCAAGTAAGAGATTGGCAATAGTAGTTTTACCACTTCCAGTAGGACCTAAAATAAGCATCCTTTCTCCTCGATCAAGATTAAAGCTGGCATTTTTCAGCACAGGAAATGGCTTATCGGGATATTGAAAAGAGACATTTTCAAAGGATAACGCACAGAAATCTTTTACCTTATGCTCACCCTTAAATTTATCATTTAACGATGGATAATTCTTCATCTCTTCCAAGCGGTCTATATTCACAAAGGCCTGTTTTCCCGTAACAAAAAGTTGAGGTAGATCGATCAGCGGATAAATCATCATTGAAAGATATGTGTAAAACAGGAAGAAAGTTCCAACTGTTATTTCTCCTTTCACAGCCAAATAACCGCCAAATAGAATAACTGCAACCTGAGCAATGTAATCAATATATTGCCAGATCAAAGAAAGAATGGCATTAAGCTTAACCATACTCATTTCGGTTTTAAATCTCTTGGCAAGCGCTACATCAAAAAAGCGATTGTACTTTTCTTCGCTAACGAAACTTTTCACTATCCTGATTCCGGAAAAGCTCATTTCCAGCTGAGTATTGATAGCAGAAATCGCTTGCTGATTACGATTGTAATTCGTATATACTTTATCCGCTGTAAAATAGAAAACCAGCATCATTATTGGTAAAGGAGCAATCGATAGCAAGGTTAGTTTAATATTGATACTGAACATAACAACCAGCGCAAACAAGATCATACTGAAAGAATTGAAAGCGCGAAAAATACCTGAACATAGGAACCAGCTAACCCTTGGATAATCAGAAAGATCATCTGTTAAACGCGTTACTATGTCTCCAGTTTTAAACTTCTGGAAAAAGCTGAAGTCCTTAGCTAAAATATGCTTAAAGTACATAACCCTTAAACTATGTTCAAACCGCATATTAACCCAACCTCTTATTCCAGGATAGATCCCAGTTATAAGCTCAGCCATACCGATAGCAATTAGAAGTTTGATAATTTTATAAACTTCTCGCATCGGTTCAGGATATTTATCGGGAAACTGCAATATATCTTTCAATAGGTCCAGCATCTCTTTAAAAACATAAGGAAAAGCAATTGAAACAATTGAAGATAGCAGAGTAAGCACTACCATTATTAGCACAAACCATTTCTGTGCTTTATACTGTTCCAAAATCCATTTTATATGCTTATTCATCTTGCACCTGTAGCATTTGCAATTCCACCAGTTTTCTATATTCTGGAGAGTTATTTAATAATTCACTATGCTTACCCCTGGCAGTAATTCTTCCTTCATTGAAATATAGAATTTCATCTGCATCCAAAACAGAAGTAAGACGGTGAGCCACCACCAGCGCTGTTTTACCAGCCAGTAGATTTTGCATTGAATGTTGGATTTTTGCCTCAGTTTGAGGGTCAATTGAAGCAGTTGCTTCATCCATAATAATTATTTCCGATTCAAAAGCCAGAGCCCGAGCAAAACTGATTAACTGTTTTTCCCCTTGGGATATATTTTGTCCGCGTTCTGCAAGTTCCGAGTTTATACCTTCAGGTAACTTTTTGATAAATTCATTTAGCTGAACAATGGAAATAGCTTCTTGAACCTTAGCTTCTTCAATCTGATCATTATATACGCGCACATTTTCTAAAATACTGCCCGGGAACAAATAAACATCCTGTAATATGAGCCCTATTTTTCTACGCCATTCTCTGAAATTTATTTCACTTAAAGGGATGCCATCAATCAAAATTCTCCCTTTCTGAACTGGATAAAATCCGCATAATAAACTTACAGTTGTTGTTTTACCGCTGCCAGAAGGACCTACTAATGCAATCTTTTTGCCTTTAGGAATGGTTAACGATACATCTTTTAACACCCATTCATCTTCTTTATAGCCAAACCATACATTCTCAAAACGGATTTCCTGTTCAAAAACAGGATGCAAAGTTCCAGTATATAGTTCGTCCTCAGTAGGCAATTTTGTTAATTCCAGAATCCTTTTCAAAGATGCAAAAGAACGCTGAATCTGCATTACATTTTCTGAGATTTGCATTAGAGGCCAAACAAGTTGATAAATGTATTGAATAAAAACAATTAGAATTCCTACAGTCAAAGTTCCAGCAATAATTTTAGGTGCAGATACAAGTATTACAATAATTATAAATACCACATTTACCATAAAACTGAAAACACTCTGCGAACCATATTCAATCATCTGAGTATGGACTTCAACTTTCTTTTTGCTTAAAGATGCTTGCTCCACATCTTTTAAGGCCTTTTTTTCCTGATTTAATGCCTGCAGCATCTGGATTCCCTGAACATAATCAGTTATTTTAGCACTAATTACAGCATAGCGTTCCCGAATTAAACGGAAAAACCCGTTCAAATACTTAAATAAAAACCAGTAGCCAACTGCACAAATAATAATCGCAGGTAAAATATAAATCGTTATCTGCCATTGCAGAATGAACAGAACTATAAAACCACCAATGAAAAACAACACATTGCCAATAATAGTGATAGACAAGTCTGAAAAAAGAACTTTAACTCTTTCACTGTCACTTTCCACCCGGGCAATAAGTTCACCAACCGGTTGTTTATTAAACCAAGAAACCGGCAGCTTTAACAAATGGCTAAATACATTGCCCTTAAATTTTGTGATAATCTTTATGCCTAAACGAGATAATAACAATATCTGCAAATAGGATAAAAGTCCTGATAGCAAAACTACAATAACAAAATAACCCCCATATTGAAACATCTGCGCCATATTTCTATCAGGAATGCTGTGGTCTATAATCTGAGCTAATATTAGAGGATGCAACAACCTTAAACCAGAGGTGATTAACATTGCAAAAAGCCCAAATAGTAGCAAACCTATATCCTTCTTTATGAAAGGATAAAGTAGCTTAAGATAGTATGTGAATGACTCTTTCTTTTCGGACACTTTTTGCACCTTTTTTCTTGATTTATGATATTAGTGATATTAAAAAAAATGGTCGGGATGAGAGGATTTGAACCTCCGACTTCTCGGTCCCGAACCGAGCGCGCTAACCGGTCTGCGCTACATCCCGTTTTTTTTTAAACTATTTTTGATGGATAGAGTTTCTGTCAAGCAAGAACTTTCACGCAAAATCGTTTATAACTGCTTTTATATCTGCTAATAGGTAAATCATTTTTATATAAAACTAAACAAATAGCTACCCATTTCAGGGCATTTGTTTGTTTATCTTTACTTTAAATCAGCACTTAATATTCACTGTAGATGTTGCAATAAATCTACATATTATTCATCTATATCTTAATATATCTCATTTTATGCTTGACATTACTTATATATTATTTAGATTGTTCTATAGAATGTTAAAGGAGATGAGTATGATTTTAGCAACCTGCCCTATTTGTAAAAAGGAATTAATAATCAAGGAATTACACTGCCCTCATTGCGAGGTTAGTTTTAAGGGTAATTTTGAGAATAGTTGGCTAGCAGAATTAAATGCAAGCCAATTAGAGTTTGTCCGTTTGTTTTTATTAGTTCAAGGTAATTTGAAGGAGCTGCAGGATAAATTGGGAATTTCGTATCCTACAGTAAAAAACCGGTTAGCAGAAATTATTGGGATCATAACTAAAAAGCGGCCGGAAACCGATAAGGTTATTGATGTTCTATCCGATTTGGAAGAGGGTTTTATCAATGTAGACGAGGCAATAAATATGATTACACAAAGGAGAGAAAAATGAACAAGATTAATTTAGAAAAAAGGTGGGTTTTTGAACCCTTGAACAAAGTAGTTATTGAAAATCGCTTAGCCAGATTATTCTTACAGGCGAGCGAAGAGCAAGAAGTTTATATGGAAGGAACAATCAGTTTTAGCCATGCACAGGATTCCTTTCCTGCAGAGGATTATATTCAATCCGATTATCAGGATGGAGTATTAAAGATCATCCTGGAAGATATTGATTCTGATGACTTTAGAGATGCCATTTTTACTGTTACCATTCCTGAGGGTGTTTATCTGAATGTAAAAACAGATAACAATCCTGTCAATTTAGATAACCTAATAAACAAGATTAAAGTTCTAAATGAGAATGGCCCCATCTATCTACAAAACTGTCAAGGCGATATGCACCTGGAAAATGAAAATGGCTTAATTAGATTGACTGAATGTGAAGGTAATATTTATGCCAAACTAGAAAATGGCCCATTATCAGCATCCAAAATTAGAGGCAAAGTTCTACATCTGGAAAATGAAAACGGACCTTTGAAAGTGCAGATGGCTTCTTTTACCGAAGTTGAATTATATTCAGAAAATGGACCTATCTTCTATGAAACCATACCCGTAGAAAATGGCAATTTCCAATTTAAAACCGAAAATGGCTCTATTAATTTGATTCTTCCCAATGATTTCGATTTCACATTAGAAGCAACTACTCAATGGGGTAGAGTAAAAACCACTTTCGATTTACCGATAACATTTAATGAAGATATCTATACGATGATTAACGGGGAAGGAACAACGAACATTAAGGTAAGTTCTGATAATGGAACCATCAAGATCAATTCCGAAAATCGCTTTAATTTGGACTTTGTGATAAACAAATTGGAACAGATAAAAATCGCCTTGCTAAAAGTAAATTCAGAGGAAGAAAAACAAAAAGTTGTAGATATGGTAAATAAAATTACTGCCTATATTAACCGCCTGGCCAGCTCGATCAAAGAAGAATCGATAAAAGATAAAATAACCTCTGCTACAGCCAAATTAAAGGACTTGGTAACTAACTTTAATTTCCGCGAGACTAACGACAAAGTGATTAATAATTTAGAAGATATCGGTTCTCAAATTCAGGATGCTTTAAAAGAAGGCATCAAAAACATCAAAGAAAGCGTGGATGACTTCAAAAAGCATCATTTCCATACGGAATCGGTATCTGCCTATATTAAAAAAATTCTGGATTCACCCCAAATTAAACCTTATCTGGGGGGTGAGCACAAGAAAAAAGAAAAAGAAGATATTGCTGACCGTAGTAGAATAAAAATTTTAGAAATGCTGGAAGCAGGAAAAATTACTGCTGAAGAAGCAGAACGGCTTTTAAAAGCTATTGGGAAAGAGTAGAAAGGTCGAGAAGTCGAGATGTCGAGAGGAATGTCTTCTGTGACTTAAAACCGGTTTTCAATAGCCAGGTCAGGATTTTTACACTTGCAGTATAATTTTTACCTGCCTTCGCTTTACACAGTCAGCCCAAAGGCCGGTTTTGAGTTACAGCAAGACAAGCTGTCTCATACCGATCTGACCGATTCTGTGACTTAAAACCGGTTTTCTTTATACCAAGACGAGCTTTTACCTATACAGTATATTTATAACCTGCCTTCGCTTTACACAGTCAACCCAAAGGCCGGTTTTGAGTTACAGCAAGACAAACTGTCTCATACCGATCTGACCGATTCTGTGACTTAAAACCGGTTTTCAATAGCCAGGTCAGGATTTTTACACTTGCAGTATAATTTTTACCTGCCTTCGCTTTACACAGTCAACCCAAAGGCCGGTTTTGAGTTACAGCAAGACAAGCTGTCTCATACCGATCTGACCGATTCTGTGACTTAAAACCGGTTTTCAATAGCCAGGTCAGGATTTTTACACTTGCAGTATAATTTTGACCTGCCTTCGCTTTACACAGTCAACCCAAAGGCCGGTTTTGAGTTACAGCAATACAGTAAAGTCCCATTGCATCATTAGCCCCTGATAACTTGTGTGTTACAGTAGAAAGATAAAGTTCTTGACTATTTTGTAGCAGTTGGAAAGATCATTTTCGTTTTAAATTTTTGAAAACAAGCTATAAAATAGTGTAAATGTGAAAAAGATAGAGTGTGCAACCCTATCATTATTTTTGGAAGATGAATTTGATTGTGTCCTCTTATATGCGCAAAGTCATCTTCAGGCTAAATAAGTTTATGCAGGATATTGAATCAATGCTTATGCTGATAATTTGAAGCTATGTTAATTATATTTAAGTAAGGAAATATCAATGAGTAACTTTATTACTAATTCGGGGAGCAAGAACTTAACAACCCGTCTTTCAGAGCTAATACAGGAAAGCGATGAACTAAAGTTTTTAGTGGGTTTTTTTTATTTTTCAGGTGCGATGGAGCTGATAGATAGTTTACAGAAAAACCCGGATTCTATTTTAAAAATTCTGGTTGGGTTAAGTGTTGATTCTTCGATATATGGAATTGTAGAATATGCTGAGTCATCTGAAAGAACAAATGAAGAACGGAAAGATATGTATCAGAATTCCGTACTGAAAGCTATAAATAATGATGAATTTGATAAGGAACAATTTTACCGTCAGGCATATTATGTAATAGAACAGATTTCAGCTGGCAGAATAGTCATCCGAAAAACTCTAAAGTCCAATCATTCCAAGCTCTACCTTTTCAAGCTGAAAGAAAGCCAGGTAATTCGTAAGAATTTATTTATTACCGGTAGCAGCAATTTAACCAAAGCAGGTCTTACAGATCAGAATGAGTTCAATGTAGAGATTTCTGATTATGGTTTTACCGAGGCAGAACAATATTTTGATTCTTTATGGGATAGCGCAGTTCATATTACAGAAGATGATAGGGAAAAGCGCAGATTAATATCTAATCTAAAGAATAAAACCCTCCTAAAATCCGTACATCCTTTCGACGCTTATATGTATGTTGTTAAAACCTGGCTGGATACTTTTTACACAGAAGAATACAATACCGATATTGCCTATTTTCTGCAGAAAAAGGGTTACCGACCCCTAAAATATGAAATTGATGCCGTTTGGCAGGGTTTATCTATTATAGAAGAATATGGTGGTGTGATTTTAGCGGATGTTGTTGGTTTGGGTAAATCAATTATTGCCTCATTAATTGGCTGGAAAATGAGGAAAAGGGGTATTATTATTTGTCCTCCAGGTTTAATTGGAGATGAGAATGCCAATTCCGGATGGAAAAAATATAAGGAGGATTTTGAACTTTATGATTGGCAAGTTCGTTCCGGAGGGGATTTGGATAGCATTATTGAATTTCTTAAACGGTCTAAAAATATTGAAGTGATCATTGTTGATGAAGCACATCGTTTTCGAAACGGCACTACCGAAACCTACGAAAAGCTGAAGACTATTTGCCGAGGACGCAAGGTTATATTGCTTACGGCAACTCCTTTTAATAACACACCTGCAGACATACTTTCTCTATTGAGTTTATTTATTGTTCCCAAAAAATCTAATATTACTCTCAGTAGCAATTTGGTTGATCTTTTTCGTTTTTACAACGGCTTATTTAAAGACCTTGCATTTATAACTAAAAATTGGAAGTCCAAAGACCCAAGTAAAAAGGATGATGCCCGAAGAAAATACAATGCCCTTTTTTGTGATGGGGATGTAGATATGAAAATAGTAACTGGTAGAGCTAAATTACTCTCACAACAAATCCGAGAGGTTATAGAACCAGTTATTGTTAGGAGAAACCGATTGGATTTACAGAACGATCCTGAATATAAAAAGGAAATTAAAGAACTATCTAAAGTAGAAGAACCCAAAGAATGGTATTATAAATTAACCCGAGAACAATCCGAATTTTATGATAGGGTTATTGAAAAGTATTTTACCGATAATCTGGATTATCCTGATCGTTTCAAAGGTCCTGTATATAAACCCTATAAATATGAAGGAAATATAATTGATGAAAAAAAACTAACCCGCCAAGAGCAAATTGATCGGTTAAGTCAAGATAACTTATATGATATTTTAAGACGCCAAATGGTAAAGCGTTTGGAAAGTTCATTTGGAGCTTTTAAACAATCCGTAGAAAATCTTCTAAATTCTTATATACAAATAAAGACATTTATTCAGAATTCAAATGGCCGCTATATTCTTGATCGTAATTTAATTAATAAAGCCGATGTAGATGATCCTGAAAGCATTGATGAAATTCTGAGTCAATTTATACAAAACAATCAAGATAGAGAAGGCAGAAGGAACAAGATTTATGATGTTAATAAATTTGCCTTCAAAGATCTGTTTTTTGCCGATATGGATTCTGATATCGCTTTGTTCAAGAAAATAAAAGAAGAAATTGATACATTAAAGTTGGTGGAAAACGACCCCAAGCTGGATACCTTGTTAAGCAATGTGGGAAAGATATTAAAATCTTCCCATCCGAAAAATGAACCACCTGCCAAAGTTGTTATTTTTTCTGAATATACCGATACTATCAAACATCTTAAATCATCTTTAAATGAATATTTTAACAATAGAGTTCTGGTTATCACCGGAGGATTATCAGCTAGTATATTGGATGATATTAATACTAATTTCGATGCAGCATATCCTACACAATATAATGATTACGACATTCTTCTTTCCACGGATAAACTCTCCGAAGGGTTTAACCTCAATCGTGCGTCAACAGTTATCAATTATGATATTCCATGGAATCCAGTTCGTGTTATTCAAAGGGTCGGCAGAATAAATAGAATAAGTAGAAAGGTCTTTGATAAGCTATACATTATCAATTTCTTTCCCACTGAACAAGGTGCAGATATTGTTCGGAGCAGACAAATAGCAGAACAGAAAATGTTTATGATTCATCAAACCTTAGGGGAAGATACCCGCATTTTTGATCCTGATGAAGAACCAAGCCCTGCTAAACTTTTTTCCAAACTACAAACCAATCCTTATGAACTGGAACCCGAGAGTCTATATTCCAAACTAAAAAATTTGATGCACACCTGGCAAGACCAATATCCTGAAAAAGTGGATGCCTTAAATAACATGCCTATCAGAGTGAAAACTGCCAAATCCTATAGTTCAGATTCCTTAGTTATGTGTTTTCGTAAAGGCAAACTTTTCTGCGTTAGCCAGGATTTTAAAGATGAAAACAATCATTATTTACCATTACCCTTTGAGGAAGTACTAAAAAGAATTGAATGCCAACCAGAAACAGAACATCTGCCTTTAAGCAATGATTTTTGGATCAATTATAATCTGTTAAAAAGAGAAGCGGAAAAATTCTCTTATAGACAAAGCCAACTTAGTAATTCTGAGAAAGCATACAACTTTCTATCATTTCTTGTTGGAGTTCCCGATTCTGATATTCAAAATTGGCGTTCCTTTATTCTTATGCTGAAGGAAGATATCCAGATTTATGGAACCTTACCAGAATATACTTTAAAAACGATAGCCGATTGGGATAATAATGGTAAACCCAATTTTAAACATATTACCCAAGAACTGGAAAAATTAAGCCAGGCATTAGGTAATGATTATCTGAATAAAGTTAAATTCAGCCTAAAAGAATACGAACCTCAAATAATTGTAGCAATAGAGAATCAAAAATGGAATTAAAATCAAATCTCGTTATCCCTTCCAATTTTTCCCACTCTAAGTGGATCACCTATTTTCATACTAATTCTAATATTTTTTCAGAAAAAACTGAAGTTATGCCAAAGTATGAAGATGATTTTTTTAACAATACAACTACCATAGGTAAATTGATTTTTGAAGATGCAACCCAATGTGGGATTTATTTGATACATGTAAAGAGACCCTTAACCGATAGAACAGCTAGGAAAAAGCAATTTAATAAAGCTGTTGAAATCCTAAAAAATGAATATGTCCAAGCTGGATTGTTTGTTTTCTATGATGATAATCACTCCTTTCGTTTTAGCTTAATCTACCCTATATATAAAGGGACACAAAGAATTTATAGCAATTATCGCAGACATTCCTTCTATGTAAGTGAAAATCTACCCAATAAAACATATCAACTTCAACTTAGAGCATATAAAATGGATTCTTTGGCAGAATTAAAAGAGATGTTTTCTGTGGAAAGAGTTTCAGATTTGTTCTATAAGGAATTTAAGAATGAGTATGAGGAACTGCAAAAGGGTATTAAGCATCTATATAATCAGAAAGTAAATGAACAACAAAGTGGTGATTTTGGCCTTCTCTTTATTATTAGAATCATTTTTCTGGGATTTGTGCAAAAGAAGGGTTGGCTGGGAGATAGTAATTTTATTCAGGACTACTTAAAATCCTATAATCCTGAGATTCATAAAAATGGTATTTATAATGAACTACTTTGCCCTTTATTCTTTCAAGCATTGAATTTGGCACCTTCTCAAAAAAATAAATACAGCTTTCCCTCTATTCCCGAGCCTTATAAAACCTATCTAGTTAATATGCCATACTTAAATGGAGGCCTTTTTCGTAAACACCAAGAATACGATTTGGATGCTTTATATATCACTAATGAAGCAATTATAGAATTTATCGATTTCCTCTTCAGCTACAATTTCACTTTGGAAGAAAATACACTGTATGATGAAGAATTGGAACTCAATCCAGAATTTTTAGGAATCATCTTTGAAAAGCTGATTAACAAAGAATATGGAGCAATTTATACCCCTCGTTTGGAAGTGGATTTTATGTGTCGAATCTCCTTAGTTAAATATCTGCAAAGAAATTGTCTGTCCCATATCAAACTGGAAGAACTATATAAACTGTTTTTTCCCGAATATGGTGATGAAAGCGATCAAACCACAGGAGAATTTACTCCAGAGGAAGCTAAGGATATATTAGATCAATTGGAACAAATCACAATTTGTGATCCAGCAATCGGTTCTGGTGCTTTTGCAGTTGGGATGCTAAATGTGATTGATGAAATTGAATGTTTGCTCTATCAAAATTACTTAACCTCAGAACAACACAGCAACCCCTTTGAACGCAAAAAACGCATTATTTTTCAGTCCCTTTATGGAGTGGAAGTGAAACAATGGGCAGTTTGGATTACACAATTAAGATTGTGGATAACCCTTCTGATTGAAGCAGATGATAACTTAAAAAATAGCGAAGAACCTTTACTACCTTCCTTTGATTTTAAAATAAGACAAGGTGATTCTCTTATTCAGTTATTGGGGAATTATCTTTTCCCTATTTCCGGAGAGGGATTAGTTGCTACCGATATTCAACGAAAAATTAAAGAACTAATAAAGCTTAAAACTGATTACTATTACAATAAATGCAATAACAAACAGCAAGAGATTGAGAATAAGCAACATAACCTCTATATAGATATTCTACAGAAAAAAAGAAATGAACTCAATGCTACATTGAAACGCTTAGAAAGGGATTCTATAAAGGAAGTTCAAGCTAATTTCTTGGATTCGGATTTCCAAACTGAACTAGATATATTTAAGAAAAAACAAAAAAATGAAAAAGAAAATATCAGGAATCAAATTGACGAAGTTGATTGTGAAATTAGACAGATTATGGCTTATAAACTACCTTTTGTCTGGATGATAGATTTCCCAGAAATCTTTATTGGAAAAGGTGGTTTTGATATTATTATCGGCAATCCACCTTATGTGCCTCAAGAAGAAATTGAAGATCCTTTGGGGAAAATTGATAGAAATACCTATAAAGGACTGCTGAAAACAATGGCAGCTCAAGATTTTCCGCAAGACCTGCAAGAATCAAATATCAATGGTAAAAGCGATCTCTACACTTTCTTCTACATTAGAGGACTCCGTTTGCTGAATGACAAAGGAATCTTAACCTTCATTTCTTCCAATTCCTGGTTGGATGTAGAATTCGGTGCTTGGTTCCAAAAATTCCTTCTGGAAAACTGCCCTATCTATTTCATTATTGATAACCTGAGTAAAAGAGTATTCCGAAGTGCAGATATAAATACTATTATCGCTGTTATTGGAGCTAAACAAAAAATGGTAAGCTCCGATGATTTAATTCGTTTTGCCGCTTTCAAACTTCCTTTTGAAAATTCACTCTATACTGAAAACTTCCTCACTATTGAAGAAACACAAAAACGAATAGATTATGATGATTTAAGAGTTAATGCCATTCCAAGAAAAAAACTATTAGAGGAAGGTTATAATAACAATGTAGAAAATAAATATCAGGGTTCTAAATGGGGTGGAATCTATATAAAAGCTCCTGACATCTATTTTACTATTATGGAAAAAGCAAAGAATAAATTGATTAAATTGGGTGATGTAGCTAAAATAAAATTTGGAGTTAAAACAGGAGCTGATGAGTTTTTCTATATTCCTAAATCTAACCCTTTTAAAATTGAGAAAGAATTTCTTAAACCAGTTATTAAAAGCCCTAGAGAATGCAAATCTATTTTAATAGATCCAGATAAACTTAAGTATTGGATCTTTATGTGCCCTTATGAGAAACACCAAATCCAAGGAACCAACGCCTTAAAATATATTGAGATGGGTGAATCAGCTAAAAAATATATTAAACAAGGTAAAGATAAGGGAAAGTATATTATAGGAATTAATAATGTTTCTTCAGTAAAAGGCAGAAAAAATTGGTATGATTTGGGTGTTAGAGAATTACCTGAACTTATTACTCCTTCAAGCTTTAGTGATACTTTTAAGGTATATCTGAATAATGGTGTTTTAGCAAATAAACGCCTTTATGAAATACATTATAAAGATGAAGTGAATGTACTTTCTGCTATTTTAAATTCTACTATATTTTTCTTTTACTTAGAATTAAATGCAACAAACAGCTTAGGTGAAGGACTATTAGATAAAACAGTATTTGAGTTTGAATCAACGCCGATAATAAATCCTCAATTGTTATCAGCACATACAAAAGTCATTTTACAATTAGATAGTTTAAAGAATAGAAAAATTCTAAGCATATTTAAAGAACTTCAGGTTGACTGTAATAATTATGATTTTAGAAATGCTAATCCTTTACCGGATAGAAAATTATTAGACAATGTAGTGTTTTCAATTCTGGGTTTGTCCAATTCGGAAATTCAAGAAGTATATGCAGGATTATTGGAACTTACTTCCAGCCGTTTGAAGAAAGCGAATTCGTTAAAATTATAAGAAGTTAGTTGACTAAAATCTACGAAGTAGTTTTATTGTAAAATAAAGGACTAAATTTAAGATGGGTTTTGGAATGAAACTTCCATTATCATTCCTGTAAAATGGAATCCTATACAAGGATTTATATAATTTTTAAAATGATAACTGGCTAGCAGGTGAAGGTGATGTTATATAAGAGGCAGCAGGAAGTTCGTTATTTGGTTTCTAAACTTAATAATTCTGGTAAAGTTAAGTTACAGAAGCTTATGTTTTTAGTGAGCCAGAAACAGGAAACTTATTCCTATGATTTTGTTCCCTATAAATATGGACCTTATTCGTTTATATTACAAAAGGATTTGGATTATTTGGTAAGAAACGAGTTCTTATATTTTAAGCAGAATCACTATCAGATAAACAATGCTGATGCAATAGATATAACTTCACAACGAAAAAAGGTTTTAAATGATATCATATCCAGATATGGCTTTTTCACTACGCAAGAATTAATGCAATATGTTTACAGAGAATATCCTAAATTTGCCATTAAAAGCTGTAAAGCAGATTCACTTTTATCGGCTGCAGAAATGAATAATGTGCAGAAAGAAATACCCAATAACGAAAAGCCCGCTTTATTTACAATTGGTTATGAAGGGAGAAGCATTGATAAATATCTTTCTTATCTTGTTTTTGCAGGTATAAAAATACTCATTGATGTAAGGGCAAATGCAATTAGTATGAAACCGGAATTTAGTGGAAAGAACTTAAGCAATTTTTGTAACCTGATGGATATTGAATATGTTCATATTCCTGAATTGGGCATATCTTCAGAGCACAGAAAAAAAATTAAGGATAAAGAGATTTTATTCAAGAACTACAAGGGAGTTTTAGAAACCAATTACTCTGACTACTTAGATCAGATTGTTCAGCTTGCTTTGAAAAATAAAAGAATTGCCCTTACCTGCTTTGAGGCAAATCCAGCTGAATGCCATCGGAGCATTGTAGCAAAAAAAGTTTTTAAGAGATTGTCTGCTGAATTTACACTAAAGAATTTATGAATAAGAAAATTCTCATTGCAGTAAAGACCTATCCCAATCCTTCTAAAAAGTATAATGAGACAGTTTGCACGGCTGGTTTAGATGAAGACAAGAACTGGATTAGGATTTATCCTATTACTTTCCGTGCAAGACCTTTAGAAGAGCAGTATAAAAAGTATCAATGGATTCAAGTTGATATTCAGAAAACTACAGGTACAGATTTTAGACCGGAAAGTTATCATTTATCTAATTTAGATGATGAGATAAAAATATTGGAAGAAGTTTCTTCCTATGATGTTAAGAAGGATTATCTTCTGCATAATGTATATCATTCTTTAGACGATTTACTTAAGGACTCTAATAATCCTAAATATATCTCTTTGGCAACTTATAAACCGAGTTCTATTATTTCTGCCAATTATCAGCCCTGTAGCAGAAACTGGGATGCAAAAGATCAAGAGCAATTCCGTCAGCTTAATATATTTTATGATTCACCCAAAAATCCGTTAAAAAAAATTCCTTATACCTTTAAATACACTTTTTTAGACATTAATGGTTCTGAACATAATATGAGTATTTTGGATTGGGAAATTGGAGCTCTGTATTGGAATTGCTTAAAATCTACTAAAAGTGAAAAAGAAGCTTGTCATAAAGTTATTGAGAAATTAGAATATTTAGCGAATAAGAGAGATCTGTACTTTATTTTGGGAACAACTTTAGAACATCAAAAAAGAAAATTTCATAATCCTTTCACTATAGTGAGTTTGTTTTATCCTCCTTTTGATGACCAATTAACAATTTTTTAACATTTTATTAGGGCATAATTTACATTTTTCTCACGCTTAGTTCCAATATTCCTCTATCTTCGTAAATCACAAATGATGTTCTTTAATCCCTCAGAGATGGCAGGAAAATAATTATGGAGCTATTCATAAATTTATAGTTCGTTATGAGGCAATTATTATAAGCCATTTGGAGTTTCTATTTTCTCTTTATAATTTATTTTTCTGTTCACCCAAGAATAGGATAAAATGAACTTTTTTATTGGGTTCAAAGACAACCTCGGCATTAAAGGCATCCAAGATAAAAATAAAAGAAGCTTCCGAGGAACAATATTCTCGTGTTTAATAGATTCTTCATCCGGCTTAATGATATCTGATAAATAAGAAAAAGTAATCTGCCAGACCGTTTGCAGTAATTCTATTTTCTGTCCTATTTATCAGTATAGGATACTTCCAATTCCCTTAGTCCATCCACTAGGAAAAAGTATTGGTGATTATTACATTAATAATTCCGTGTTTAGTTTTAAACAAACCTGAAAAAGTGAAGGATAGAATACAAATTTTGTCATTTTGACAGAACATATTTTCCCATACCGTTTTTTTTTAAGGGTTAAAACCTGTCACTCAAATATATCGTTTCAAATGGAAATAGAATTAGAAATCCTCTTAATCCTAAAATTCTTAAATCCTTGTTTCTAAAATAAAATCTGCATAATCTGTGAGAGATATTTCATGTTCTAAAGGAGAAGCGGAGGAACAGTGTCCTCCGACTATACAGTTTCTTCCCATTAAGCCATGGTACTTATCTAAAAGGGATAATCATCATTACCCTTGCGTGATACAGTATATCATTCCTTCATCATCCCTTAATCAAGCGTTAATAATTAAGGAGTGATTAAGGGATGATGAAGAAGTGATAGACACTTTCTAGTAAGGGAATAATCTGATATTAAAATATCCAGAACAAGAGAATCTGAGAACTATTATAAAGCACAAATTCTGGCAGAACAATTACCCTGCAGTTTAGTTAAAAGGGCTGTAGAAGACGGCTTAATAACGAAAGTTCCAGGCTATCAATATCTAAATAACTAGATATAAATATAGCCTATCGATAATCAAGGCAAGGTATTTTTCCCTAATATTCACTTTCTGATCCCAAGTTGATTAATAACTTTGGAGTTGAGCATAAAAAAAGGTGAGTTTAAGCTAGCCATTTATATTATCTGAAATTGCAAACAAACTGGAGAAAGATCGTATATTCAATATTGCAGGAGAATTTATTGGCAAATATTAGTAGAAATTCTATTCCATTTTAGCGATATACGATTTATGGCATCGCAATAACTTCCAAGGAATAGCTTACAAATAAATCTGGACATATCAAGATATAGCTAACTGTTCATACCAGATTAAGATATCACTATATTCTGATATTATATTTTTCTTCCCTCATAGCCTCTTTGGATAATCTATCTGGAAGTAAATATCTAATATTTGATCACAAATATCAACTTCGTAAGACCTCAGGAATCGTAGAATTGAGCTAAAACGGATAGTCCTTTTAGATGTAACGGTTGTTTATGATGTACCTGCCAATATAGTTCAAAGAAGCTGTTTATTTCGTTTATAACTGCCCTATTTAATTTTATCTCTTGTAGGTGATTACCTATTTCAGGAAGTAGGGCTAAGATATTTTGTCCCAAAGGTGATAGGATAATCAGATCTGAACTGATATTGATATCATTTAAACATTCTTCGCAGATAAGTTCACCTTTACTTTTTAGGTAGGCAGAAGGAGTCGAAATTGCTTTTTTGCATATGCCGCAGTTAGTTAAGGGATTTCCGATTCCACTTAAGATAGTAATTCTGTTTAGAAAGCGCCAAAATATTAAAACTGCGTTATCTTTCACCTGTTGCAAGTATTTTAGATAGGCAATTGTAAGGTCGTATATTGTGGTTATATCTTCTTGAGCAAGAATAAGTTGATTAATAAGCTCCACACCTGTCTCTGCAGTTGCCCAAGAAAGAGAATTGGGATAAACAGAAAAATTGCTAATCAAATTCGCTTCGCTATATAACCACAAACCCTGTTCTTTCGGTTCGTAAGCTATAAGTTCATATTCACAAAGAGTTAATAATTGCTGTTTCTCGTTTTTTTTTAGTATGCCTTTGGCGATAACCCCAATATGTCCAAATTCGCGGCTGAAAAATTGCAGAATTAAACTACTTTCACTATACTTGCTTTGCTTAACAAGAATTGCTCGCAATTTGTTTTTCAAGAGAGTATTTCCTTTATTTCTCTCAAACTCATCGGCTTAGCATAAACGCTTTTATAATTTGTATAAGTAACAAATCCGGGGGGACTTTTTCGCGGTTTTCGCACATAGCGGATTTGTGTGTAATCCACAGGAACATTGGCAGAAAATTTAGCTTTAGAATACCAGGCAGCCAAATTGCAGCAAAGTTCAATTATCTGAGGTCTGGGCTCTGTCTTTTTTAAACATCTTAGCAAAATATGAGCTCCATGATAGATACGGCAATGAAACCAATAATCATAAGGTTTTGCCAATTGCGTAGTGATATAATCATTTTCTTTGGCACGGCGTCCGATGATTATTTGAAACTCGTCATCAATTTTATATTTTAAAAGTTTATCAGCCAGGATAGCTTCCGAAATGATGTTTTTGGGTTTATTTGATGAAGTAATACCGCTATCTATTAGTTCTCCTTTCTCCGCTTTGGCAATAAGATCTATTATTTTTGCTATTTCTTCCTTGGTCTTTTCCAAATTCTCTTTTATTCTCTGCAGCCCTTTTTTGGCTTTATGGTATTTTTTTATATAGAGTTGCAAGTTCTCTTTGGGATTCTTATCGGGCTGCAAAGGAATTTCTATTTGTGATAAATTGGAATCCAGATAATTAACTGTAGTAAAACTTGGCATACCAGTTTTAATGTTATGAAGATTGGGTTTTAGTCCTTCTGCACAGGCAAGCCAAAAATCTGCTTTTTCAGCATTTTCCAAATCTTGCTTTAGTATTTTTTCTTTTTTTTGAAGTTTCTGCAGCTCTTTTTTTAAAGCAATACATAGCTTTTGGCGCTGTTCTTCTTCCTCTTCTTGTTTCAATTTATTATAATACAGCTGGATAAAATAGGAATTACAGGTAACACTACCATCAGGAAAAGGATTTTGGACTTCTTCTAAAATCGGTTGAAAAGAGGTTTTCGGAGGAGTATATATAAGCCCGGGTAAAATTTGTCGCTGCGGATTATCGGCATAGCTATATTTATGAATGGCATCAATAATCTTCATTTCGCTATCCACTAGGATGGCATTTGGCTGTGGTGGCATCAATTCCACAATAATGACAAATTTAATATTCTGTTGGTAAATATCCTGATGCTGCAACTCCAAATAGACAATACGGTCAGTAGACGATAAAGTTATATTTGTAAGATGGCAGTTTGCAAGCTTTTGCCAAATTACTTTGCCCTGAGAAGCAGAGGCGAAATTATCTTGCAGAAAGATAAAAGCATCCCGTCTGCTAAGAACGATGCAAAGGGCATTTTTATCTTTTGTCTTTAGAACTAACAGTTCTGGGTATAGAATAATACTTTCAATTCCGGACTGATAATCGGCCATTTCATCAGTCCAAACCTTTAGATAAGAGTATTTCACTTTGTGATATAATCCTTTTATCTTGACAGAAAAACAAGCTATAATTTTTAATGCCAATATAAATAATACGACAAAGGAGTCAAGCATGAAAGCTTCAACCGCTATAATGATAGCAATTCTGGCAATTCTGACTATTGTCTTTGCTGTTTTGTGGATAAATTCTAACGACAAAACAAAAGAACTAAATCAGACTAACGAAGAGCTAAAAAAACTCTACGAATCCTCTACGAGCACAATAGGTGAAATTCAATCAAGTTTAGAAGCACTGGATAAAGACCTTTCAGGGCAGCTTTTTACCCAGAAAGAAATTCCTGGAACTTCACCTGAAGAGAGAAGAACCCAGATAATCTCTTCAATTGCCAATATGCGTGACCAAATTGAAGCTGATAAAAAGAAAATTGCCTCCCTTGAAAAACAACTTGCCACTTCCAAAAGCCAGCTGAAAGGTGTTCAAGAAATTGTGAATAAACTAAAGGTTAGCATTAGCGAAAAAGAACAAATTATGGATGAGCTGCAACAACGTTTGGGAATTTTGAGCGAGACCCTGGAATCAGAAAGAAGAACCAGTGCCGAGGAAATCCAGAAAAGGGAAATGACGATCTCGGAAAAGGAACAACAACTAAACCAGCAAAGTATCGAAGCCAATACTATCTATTATGTTTATGGAACTCGCAAAGAACTAATAGAAAAAGGGATTATGGATAGAAAAGGTGGTCTTTTGGGAATTGGAAGAGTTTCAGTTGTAAAACAAAATATCTCTGTTGACCAATTCACTTCTATGAATCTGTTAGAGAGCCAGCAAATTAGATTCCCTGTTACAAAGAAGGGATATTCTCTGTTGACTAATCATCCCGCTGCTTCTTATAAAGTAGAAAAAGAAGATAATCTGAATGTGCTAACAATCCTTGATCCGAGCAATTTTCGCAAGCAAAAATTCGTGGTAATTGAGCTTTTGTAAAATTATACGCATATACAAAGAAGGTGAGGTCTAAAATACCTCACCTTCTTTTTTTGACCGATAATTTTGGTTAAGCTAAAGTTGGAATTATTCCACCGATCAGGAAACTAGCAGCAAAAGCAATAATAGCATAAAGCTCAGGAAACACACCCAAAATAAGGGTTTTAGCAAAAACATCGTGTCCTGAACCAATACTCTCAATACCCGTTGCTACTATTTTAGCTTGATGATAAGCAGAAATAAGTTCCACGGTTCCTGACATCAAACCTGCTCCTAAAATGGCACAAGCCTGAAGCATATTAATTTGAGGGGTAATATAAGCTTTTAGGATGAAGAAAGAACCAAAACCATATAGACCCTGGGTTCCAGGTAAAGCGGAAAGGATCATACAGCTGGGAAAAACATCATCCCTTTTTTTCATTGCGCCAACTGTTGCACGACCACCGATAACAGTTCCCCAGGCACTTCCGACTCCGGAAAGAGCTACCATAAGAAAAAGTCCGATCCAAGCCAAAAAATATGCTAAATTCTGGCTCGCCATAGTGGCAACAATTGGTTGAGCTACTGTTTGTAAGGAATCAGGCATAATAACCTCCTATGTTATTCCTTTTTTCCAAATGGTTTATATTCTTGCCCAGGACCAGCAAAAGCAGCATTTTTGTAGAACTCCACGAAAGTAAGTCGTAAAGGATGAACAAAACCGCTAAGACCTCCCAAGCCAATATTTAAAGTATGCCCAAAGAGCATAAACAGAATAAAAATGATTGGGCCAACTACAGGTATTCCAGCCATCTGACTGCCAATGGAATTCATCACAAAGCCCAAGATAGCACTGGAAACGCATAAAGCAAAAAGTCGGATGTAAGAAAGAATATCTCCAAAATAACCGGTTATAATTTGATAGAGCAACCATAATCCGTTGAGAATATTGAGAATAATGTTTTTACCGGGACTGTTGAACAGTAGAATCATTGCCAATCCTATATAAATAGGATATTTCAGGTAAGGTTGAACTTTACTGATATCGGTTCCTAAAAGTGAAGACCCAAGAACAGTTAAACCCAATAATAACAAGAAGGTACCAATAGTAGAGAGACCAAATTTGATTCCGTTGTTCCGTATTGTTTTTACAGCTGAGATGGCAATTCCGAAGAGAATTTGTATAGCTCCTAAAAGCAGAGCATAATTGAAGATTTGATTATTATCTTTTATCAGGATTTTATCTGCTAAAGCAGGAATCGTTTTTAGATCATAAGCCAAAGCACTTCCCATCACCCATCCCATTATTATGGAAGAAGCGCCAAAGATAATTAGCAAGGACATAATGTCCTTCATACCTTTGTTTTTCAACTTTAGTTTTAAGATTACAGCCAAAATAATAATTACTATCCCATAGCCAATATCCGCATTGCAAAAGCCAAAGAAAAGCGCAAAAAAGGGAGCAAAGAAAGGAGTTAAATCAAACTCATTATAATAGGGCAGCATATACATTTTACTGATAGGTTCAAAAAGCCGGGCAAACCAGTTATTCTTTAGTTTGATCGGAGGATTTTCCTCTGCTTTGGCTTCTTCAGCAAAATATATTACATTGTTCTTTTCCAGAAAGTCCTTTAAACCCTGTTCTAAACTTACAGGTATCCAACCGCTTATAAGCCGGATCGTATTTTCTGCTTCAAATTCACCTTGTTGCATAGCATCTTCAAATTCATATTCATTGCTTAAGCGTTTTAATTCTTCATTGAACATTTCAATAGCTGTAGGCGCTATGGAATATAAATATTCATCTATATCTCTCTGTTTATTTTGTAGTTCTGATAGATGATCTTCAAGCTCTTGCAAGGTATGTTTATGGAAAGAAAAAGTATCTGCTTCCAAACACGGATCGCCATCATCAGTAATCACTATAAAATAAACAATCCCACCCACTTCGTTGATAATCTTTACAGGATAATTTTCCTGCCATTCCGGTTTGAAGTGATTCTTTAAACAGGTATGAAAACGGATCGTCAAACCTGCTTCTTTTAATTTGTGAACCAGATTGTAATCGAAATGACCCCAAGGGGTTAAATCCCGGATTTGCTTTTTTACCATATCGATAGAGTGTTGCAGTTTTTCTTTTTCTTCTCTGGCTTCATTAATCCTATTCAGTAATGCTTTTGTAGGTAGAGGATTTGTCTGTTTAGGGGCAATAGATTTCAGCTTGGTTAAGAATTTTATACATTCACCATATTCCTGCATCAATTCAAGATTTTTGGTTTGGGATTCTGTTTTGTCATCACGACTGCGAATAATATGCACCAAACCCAATTTTTGCAGTTCAACCAGAAAGCTTTCGTATTCCTGATGATACAAAACAAAGGTGTATTTGCGCATCTTTTCAATCATTTTCGAGTCTCCGATTCGAAGCGGGATTTTAGTATTTTTTGAGACGCCTTGGATAGATTCTCTTCATCTTCCAAATAGCGTTTTATCTTTAGAATAGCATCTTCGAAGGCAGGAATTTGCACTTTTTCATAAAGATTCACTTTTTGAGTGGTCTTTTTACGCACCTGCTCCAAAATATGCATTTTGCGGATAAAAAAGTCCCTTTCAATTTGCAGCTGGCAGATTTCTTTTAGTAAGGAAATTCCTTCAGGAAACCAGGAAGGTGCTTTAAAAAGGTTATAATCCGCAATCTCAAATTCTATGTTCTCCAATAGAGGAGTTTTTACGCCAGCAATTTTGCGGGTTTTGATTTCCACATTTTTTATCTTCACTATGTCTGGATCAAATTCCACAAATAGTTTCATAAAAGCATCGAGTTCCGCAGTGCGTTCTTTCACTTTTTGATCTAAAGCCAATGCATTATCCCGTGCTTTTTTAACTTCCAACCGTAATGCACTTTCCTTGTTCTTAAGAGTTGGTAATGCTCTTTGCCTAACTGCCAGTTGTTTAATTAACTGCAATTGGGATATTTTATTATACTGAAACTTCAGATTCATTCCTTCTTCCAATATAAACTCATAAATTCGTCTTTGATACCTATTTCAGCACGGTTGAAATACTTCTGGAAAAGAGCCCAGGTTCTATCTAACATTTCATCTGTGCTAATATTAACATCAATAGCAAGAATTTGTTCCGAATACTCTTTAGCAAAATCAAGAACTCGGATATCATAATCGGACAAGTCAAATCCATTTTCCAGCTTGGTTTTAGCATTAGCAGCATCGGCATAAAGACGCACAGCAGTATTCATTACTTGAGGATGATCCTCTCTGGTTTTTTTGCCGATAACTAATTGTTTCAATCGAGAAAGTGAACGGAAGGGATCTACAATAACTTTCCCGATATCTGTATCACGTTTCAGAAAAAGCTGCCCTTCTGTTATATAACCTGTATTATCCGGAATGGCATGAGTAATATCTCCCCCTGAAAGAGTAGTAACAGCAATAATGGTTATTGAGCCACCATCGGGAAATTGAACTGCTTTCTCATAGAGTTTTGCCAAATCACTATACAAAGAACCGGGCATACTATCCTTGGAAGGTATTTGGTCCATACGATTAGAAACGATACTTAAAGCATCGCAATATAGAGTCATATCAGTTAAAAGAACCAGTACCTTTTCGTGTTTTTCCAAAGCGAAATATTCGGCTGCTGTAAGTGCCATATCAGGAACCAGCAATCTTTCCACAGTAGGATTTTCTGTAGTATTCACAAAGGAGACAATTCTATCGATTACTCCGGCATTTTCAAAGGTGTTCTTATAGAGTAGGTAGTCATCATTGGAAAGCCCCATTCCTCCTAAAATAATCTTATCACTTTGAGCCCGTAAAGCAACCATAGCCATTACTTCATTATAGGGTTGATCGGGGTCTGCAAAGAAAGGTATTTTTTGTCCTGTAACCAAAGTATTATTTAGATCAATTCCGGCAATACCTGTAGCAATTAATTCTGAGGGTTGTTTGCGGCGTACAGGATTAACTGAAGGACCTCCAATTTCAACTTCTTTTCCTTCAATTTCTGGTCCACCATCAATCGGTTCACCGTATGCATTAAAAAACCTACCACCTAATTCATCACTTACTTTCAAGGTAGGAGCTTTTCCGAAAAAGACAACTTCCGCATCGGTTCCAATACCTTCAGTTCCTGCAAAAATCTGTAAGGTTACATTATCACCAACTATTTTCACAACTTGCGCTAAACGTCCAGCAACTGTAGCCAATTCTTCATTCCCGACTCCGGTTGCTTGAACGGAGCAGGTAGCTTTAGTTATTTGGGTTAATTTCGTATAGATTTTTTGAAAGGCCTGGGTTTCCATTATTTCGCTCTCCTTTCCTCAACAATTTTACGAAGTTCAGCTTCATAATTATTAAATTCTGCAGTTTGGAACTCTGTGTAGTTCATCTGTTTGCAGATATTAATTAACCTGGTAAAATAAGGCATAACTTCTTCAAAACTCTCGAACACAAAATTCGTATTACATATCTCCAAAATCAGTTCCAGCATATATTGCTGTCTATTCATTGGAGTGGATTGATCTACTTTATCGAAGCCATCCTGTTGTAAAATAACTCTATCAATTAGTTCACTTTTCCAATATTTATCATGATAACCAAGCGGAACTCCATCATCTCCTAAAATATTAATTTGTTCCTGAGCTTCTTTTCCGCGCAGAATAATATCTTTAGTATGATTTACATCTACAACCCAATGCGGATTTACATTAGTATTGAGGTATTCAATCACTTCCGGATATTCCAAATATTTACTGTAAGAATCAATCGGATCAACTGCAGGATAGCGTTTACTATCTGCCCTGGCTTGAGATAGAGCATAAAAACAGCGTGCCGCCTTCTTTGTAGATTCAGTAACAGGTTCTTTCAAGTTTCCACCTGCAGGCGAGACAGTTCCAATAAAAGTTATAGAACCAGTTGCTCCATTATTTAGATAAACAAAACCTGCCCGAGCATAGAAATTGGAAATAATGGCTGGAAGGTCCATAGGGAAAGCATCCGGACCAGGAAGTTCTTCCATTCTATTACTCATTTCGCGCAGTGCCTGAGCCCAGCGTGAAGTGGAATCCGCCAAAAGCAAAACTTTTAGCCCCATATTTCTATAATATTCGGCAATCGTCATAGCAGTATATACAGATGCTTCACGAGCAGCCACAGGCATATTGGAAGTGTTACAAACAATAATAGTTCGTTCCATAAGTTTTCTTCCAGTTCTGGGATCATCCAGTTCAGGGAATTCTACAAAAAGTTCCACTACTTCATTTGCTCTTTCACCACAGGCAGCCATAATAATCATATCCGCTTCCGCATTTTTAGATATGGAATGCTGCAAAACAGTTTTTCCTGCGCCAAAAGGACCTGGAATAAAACCTGTTCCTCCTTCCACCATAGGATTTAGAGTGTCCATTGTTCGCACTCCTGTTTCCAGAAGTTTAAAGGGGCGAGGTTTTTCTTTATAAGCTGTGATAGGGATTTTCACAGGCCATTTTTGAATCATATTAACAGGTATATCTTTGCCATCATTATCTGTTAAAACAGCAATTGTATCAGTAATTTTATATTCACCTTCAGGCACAACGCTTTTAACTGTGTATTCATCCTCCATCACAAAAGGAACCATAATTTTATGGTTAACCCAGTTTTCGGGAACAGAGCCAAGCCAATCACCAGCACTTACTTTATCGCCTGCTTTGGCAATAGGGGTAAATTTCCAGAGGGAATCTTCATCCAAGGGATCAGTATATTCACCCCGAGTAAGGTAAACTCCTTCCCTTTTATTTAAATCACCTTGAAGGCCATCAAAGTTTTTGGAAAGCATTCCAGGGCCTAATTTTACTTCCAGCATATGATTAGTAAATTCTACTTGATCACCTGGTTTTAAACCGCGGGTGCTTTCAAAGACCTGTGTATTAGCTACATTACCAACCACTTTGATAACTTCCGCCATCAATTTTACTCCACCCTGAATAATGTAGCATATCTCATTTTGGGAAACAGGTCCAGAGACCTCTACTTGCACCAGGTTAGAGATAATTCCTTTAACGATACCTGTAGTCATATTTATTTACCTTCTATTTTCTTTGAGTGCTTCTTATATTAAAGTCCGCGGGGAAGCTGAAGCTATTATTCAAATCGCTTAAAATGCTATTAAAAACTTCTTTTCCCAGTTCTGGTGAGGATTTTATCCAGCGAGCCAAAATCCGCAATTGACAATAGTAACCTAAAATTCGGTCTATATTAAAGTAATTGAAGAAGTTATAATCGTCTATCCATTTCCAGCGGACGATATCATATCCCCTTTCTCGATACAGAATATTATTTTGCTCATAGATCCGAATTAGGGCATTGAAAAGATCATTATCTTTACCTAAACCAAAATCAGCAGCATGGCTTTTACTTAGTCTTACCACTGTTTCACTATCGCCAATCAGATATTGAGCATAAGGTAGATTAAAATTGCGGCCATTTATTGCCGTTAAGATATTTCGCAAATTTGCATCAAAGGCAAACCAGTCTCTGATAAAATCATTCGGGCTCTCAGCAGTCCAAGCATAAAATTGTTTTAAAAGTTCCAATTCAGTT
>Ga0209606_1000715_pt1 | contig 46848 bp, 38 predicted proteins | sample AD_UKC057_MetaG_FD_184412 | JGI IMG/M metagenome (GOLD analysis project Ga0209606, IMG submission 184412) | Active sludge microbial communities of municipal wastewater-treating anaerobic digesters from USA - AD_UKC057_MetaG (SPAdes) (version 2) | ecosystem: Engineered > Bioreactor > Anaerobic >... | reverse complement strand
GGTCTTCCCCGCCCCGCCGGGGTGCCGGTACACCGCCTTGTAGTTGGCCAGCGTCTTCCAGTCGCTGAACGGATCGCCCGGCCCGGGATCGCCTGCTTCCACGTGACTGTTCGGGAAACAACTCTTAAAGATGACGATGCGGTTGACGCCATCCCTGCAGCCGTGCGTCCGCACGGATTCCAGATAGTCATTGAACCACAGAATCCAGTGATGCATATCGGTCAGCTCGCCGGTAACGGGCCCCAACGAGTCCGGTCTCCCGGGATCGGGGTCCACGTCGACGCCGTAGGTGATATCGTTGCGTTCATCAATGTAGTCCTTGGCCAGCAGGGCTTCGTGGAGCCCGCTGTTCAGCCAGTTTTCGCCACAGGAGTGATGGATGAACACGGCGTCATCACTCGTATTCTTGTCCTTGTCTTCCTCCATGGCGGGCGTTTCGGGGGGCGTTTCTGCGGGCGTTTCGGCGGGTGATTCCTCGACGGGTTGCGCTGCGGGTTCCGCCGGTTCTTCAATGGCGCTTTGAGAGGCAGGCTCCGACGTGACCTTGATGCACTCCTTCTTGGTCTGGGTCTGCGTCTTTCCATCCGCAAACGTAACTGTCAGCGACACCGTATACGTGCCGGGACTCGCATACTCGTGGGTGGTGTAGTCATCGGTACTGGTTGTGTCATCCCCAAAATCCCATTGCCATGCGGTGATGGTATTTATGACCGCATCGTCGCCGAAATAGTGGAAATGCACCTCGAGCGGGGCCGCGCCGGTATCCGGCGCGCCGTAGAAATCCACCGTTGCCGCGTCCGCGCCGTAGACCAGCAAAAACCCCGCTATCCAGACAACAACCGCCGCGCGACCGAGCGCTGAAAGAGCCGACTTGTATGAACACATGATTTGCTCCTCATGCTGGAGCCACCCCAGCGTTCAAACACTCCCATATCCCAACCGCCGCAACCTTACCATCAGCATAACACAGCGCGGCGCGGCCAAAACCAACGATCGGGACAGGAGAGCACGCCGCCGGGTGAGCACATCCAGCCCGGCAGCGCCCGGCCAGAGTTCCCCCCGCTCGAATTGGACCGATGCGTCTGATTCATCTCATGGGGCCGGCCCTATGGCGCTATCGTGACCGGCGGGGGCGCCGGTCCCACACGAGGAGGAGCGAGGGCGCCGGTCTCACGCAGATAGGCGGGAAGCCTGCACTCCAACGACCGGTGGAGGCATGGGTTCTCCGGAGCGCCAACGCCTGCGGCATGGGTTCTCCGGAGCGCCGACGGGGTAGACGGCAGAAGAATGCCGAGCTGGCGCTCGGCGCTCCCAGGGGCGCCATCTCCTTGCCGTGGTTAGATAACCCCGCCAACGGCGCACGGCATGGGTTCTCCGGAGCGCCGAAGGCGCGTACTATACCAGCCTGGCCTGAAGGGCCAGGTGATGGGATTCAAAACAGGCAAGAGGGCTGAAGGCCCGAAACATATTGGGGATTGAACGGCAACGCGAGGTGATGTTCCGGGCCTTCAGCCCGGTGAGGATTTTGGGGGGCCGGTTTCCTTGGCCTTCAGCCAAGGCTGGTATGTTACGCGCCGTTGGCGCTGTATCGGACTGTTGTGTCCCAGGCGGAAATGTCTCAAGAGCGGGCCGGGATATCTGCCGGGTCCACATCGTCCGCGAACTCCCGACCGGCGGGGGCGCCGGTCCCACACAAGCAGGAGCGGGGGCGCCGGTCTCACACGAGGAGGCGGCAGCCCCTTGCGACAACGGCTTGTTTACGTATCGAGCCTTCAACTCTCTTGCCCTTGCGACTCGCACCCTGGGACATCGATCGTCCCCCTTTCCAGCCCCGGAGGGGCGGAAGGACGTAGCCCAGGGCCAGCCACGCGGAACGCGTGGCGCAGCCCTGGGACCCCGGCCAACCCATCCCTTCAGCCCCGCAAGGGGCGGCAGAAGCTGCCCGCCAAACCGCTGCGTGGCGAACCCAGACGTGCCATTTCCTCTCGGCCTCTTTTGGGTCCCTTTGGCCGATCAGGTCCTTTTCTGCGCCACTTTTTCCAATGGCTCTTGCGCGTTACGCGTTCTGGGGCAGATAGTCTTCGCGCACCGGCGAGAAGACCTCGACAGCGACGGATTCCTCGACAATGTCCGCGCCGTGCTCGACGTTGCCGGGAATGGTCCAGGCATCGCCGGGGCGGACATCGAAGGTGGCGCCGCCGATGTAGAGGCGGATGCGCCCCGCCGCGAGAAACCCGGCCTGTTCGTGAAGGTGGGCGTGATTGGGGAGTTTGGCGCCGGCAGCCATGCGAAACTCGACCGTGAGCGTGCGGTCACCATAGGAGATGGTCTTTATGCGGATCAGAGGAAGAACCTCTCGGTAACCTTTGTCGGAATGCGTGTAAAACATATGCGCGTTTCCCCCCTGTGGAGGCGGCTGGCGGGGCCGCTGTCAGAATTGTTTCCCGGTACCATACCACTGGCTGCCGGCGTGGTCGAGGTGAAGCACGGATACGCCGTCGAGGCGTTGTGCCTTGCCGAACCGCGCTTCCATATCCACCGCGAACCGGTAATCGGCCCCCTCGAAATGCTCATGCTCCTCGTACTTCACCGTTTCGAGGCATTTGGTCCGCACACATTGGCAATACCCGATGGGGACGCCGAAGGTTTCGCGGAGGCGGTACTCGCCCGGGCCCTTGAACAGGGCGTCCCATTCCGCGTGGGGGTCCAGTTCGCCCAGCAGGATACGCGCGGTAGTCTCGCGGCTCAACAGCTTGCGTCCTTCGGGCGCGGCGAACGCCACGTCGCCGGGCGCCTCGGCCAGCCGGGCGAACAGGTCCGGCGGCACGATGATGTCGGCATCGAGGAGAATGGTCCATTCACCGGAGGCCATTCGAACGGACTCATTGATGAGGAGGCCTTTCGAGCGCACGTTCTGCGGCGGGAACGGCGACCGGACGATGCGGAGCGCCGAGTGCACCAGCCCCATCGAGTCGAGGATGTCATCGGTTGCGTCCACGCCGGGGACGTAAGCAACGATGACCTCGATGCTGTCGAGCGGAACGCCACGCTGTGCCGCGACGGCCTTGAGCGCGGCCTGCATGCGCCGCGCGTAGCGCGTGCACACCATCACGACCGAGAACCGAATGTCCCGGGACGCAGGGCGTTCGGGCGCGCCTTCCCAGAGCTGCACTGCTTGCGTGACCACCGACCCGTCTATGTTCCAGATGCTTATCTGGGGTTCCAGGACCCCTCCCAGCCGTGCAGGCGTGTACATGCCGCGCTCAAGGACCTCCGGCCGCATCGGCACGTCGTCGCGCAACAAAACGTAGCGTCCGTCTTCGGACACATGGAGGACGAGCTTGTGTACATACGCCTCCATCGGACACAGAACTTTGCGCTGCCGGCCAAACCCGAACCCGATGTAGTCCGCCGAGCCGCCTCCGATGGTGACCGCGATGGTAAACGGGGGTTCGAGGCGTGCGAGGGGCGTGCTGAGTTTCTCCGTGTTGGTGAACGAGAACCAGCGGTTGCCGCCGGGCATCTGCATCATGGCCTGGCCCTCGACGGCGTATTCGAAAGAGTCCAATTCGCGCGTGGGCGGACGGTTGTTGACCACCTGGCGCGCTTCCTCGGCGAGAGTGGCCAGGGTTTCACTGAAATGGAGGCGGTCCCTGTCGACTTCGTCGAGATATTTTGGCTGTTCGCGGGAAGGATAACGCGAGGGTTCGTCCGATGGTTCGAAGGAGAGTCCCGTGAGAGTTCTGGAAAAGCCCTCGGCACACTCCGCACGGTTCTGTTGAGGGACCGACGCCAACGAGCGGCGCAAGGAGCGAGACGTGTCTGTCCCGAGCCCAGCATCCTTACCGATGCGCATCAGACGCGAAAAACTCTCCGAACCACCCCGGTCTTGCCTGGCTGAACGATCAGGAAGACTCTCGGGGCAAACCGCGCGGTCTTGCTTGGCAAAACCTTGGACCAGCCCCCCTTCGCCGGTTGATTCGGCGCGGCTGCGGTTGCGTCTTCGCCAGTACCTCGTGACCTTGTGCAAGGCCCAGGCGCGCGCATGGAGCCAAGGGCGGTTGATGAGCCATGGGAACAGCGCACTGTCAATGGGATTCCGGTACGACGTGTACTGGTTCAGGAGCATCAGGAGCACGAGCCGCGCGACGGTCGGACCACGGTGGTTCAGACACGCGGCGAGAGCGTATGCCTCGGCCTCGTACTGCTGGTGGTCGTTCGAGAACTGCCGCGCGGTAACGAGGTGGACCCGGTTCTCTGGCTCGACCAGACTTTCGGGCCAGAAAAGGAGGTTTGTTTCAATTCCCTGGGCGGCTACTGCATGCGCGAGCCGGTTGGCGGTCACGACGGTGGTTTCGCTGTGCGCTCCGTCGCGGCAGGGCGGCTGAGCAAGGAAGGGGTCAACCAAGGCGATGTTCACGGCCACGACGTTCGTTTCATGCCACCGTTCGGCAAGGTGCGCCGCGGCATCGGCGTCGAACGAAAACGGGGCCTGCACCTGGAGGCGCACTGCCAGCCCGGACTCTTTTGCCGCGTCCAGCCATTGGGCTGCAGCCGGCGCGGCAACGTCGGGAGGGCTCAGGAATACGTCCAACAGACCGTGTTGTTTGAGTGCCCCCAGATCGGGCGGCGGCTGAGCGCACGCCGTCCGCAGCGAGATGCGCGCATCGAGTTGCTCGCCGCGTTCGAGCAGCGGTTCGAGTCCGGTTGGCGCTTCGCCCCGAAGGAAGACGTCGATCTTGTGCGTCTGAAATCCAAGGCGGCTGAGCCGCAGCCAGCGCATGACGTCTACCGCAGTGAACGCCCGGCCCCGCGCGTTTTGCAGCAGGACAAGGCCCCGCACCGATGGCAGGCGCTGTTGCCCCGAGATCAGTTCCACGTGCGACACGCAATCCCTCGCGCGCGCCGGCGGAAATGCGCCGGCGCCTTGTACCACCCGTTCGGGTTACTCATCCAACACGATTAACGTGTTTTCAAGCTCGTTGACGTCGTCCTGCGCGCGGGGAAGCACCCTGCCCAGGGCTTCGCCGGCGTCGTGGATGACGTTGCAGAGGCTTTCGGCTCTTGTCCCGTTCCGCATGCCCTCGGTCAGTCTTGCGCACAACTCGTTGAGGGCGCTTTGCCCAAGTTTCTGGAGGACGGACTCGTCCCCGAGCACGGCAGCCATCCGCTCGAAAACCGAGAGGTACACGAGCAGTCCCGTAGCGCCTTCCGTGCGATGGATGCGGTTGTCGAAGAACACTTGGCGGGCGCGCAAGGCAACCTCGTCGCGCAGTTGATTTCGCGGCGTGAACAGGCGCCGCAGACTGCCGAAAGAACTGGCCGCGGCGGCGCCGGTGACGAAACCCAGCACCAGCGCAACGAGGATGGCCGGCAGTTCCAGCGTACCCCATTGGAACCCCCAGCCCGATTCCGGTTCCGGCGCCCCGCGGAACAACAACCATGCCACGGCGGCCGCAACGGCGCCGCACCATAAACCCACGATATCTTCGGGCCGATCATACCGGCCAGAGGCGGTGGCCACGACCGGCACGATCTCGGCGGAGGTCTTCGATTCCGCCTTGGCCACGGCGGCTTCTATCTGCGCCACCTCATCTTTCGTGAAGAATGTTGAAGCCAACTGCATGAGGCACCTCCTACCACGAACCGGTGGCGCCGCCACCGCCCGAGAACCCGCCGCCGAACGAGCCGCCGCTGAATCCGCCGCCGCTCCGGCTGCTGCTGGTAAGCATGCTATACAGGATATAGCCCAGGATGCCGAAAACAACGCCCCAGAAAATCCATGCCCACCCGCTCGCGCCGCGGCGAATCAGCGACACGATGGTGAATATGGCCAGCCCGATGCCGCCGAGAAGCAGCGCGAAATGCCACCACGGCACGGGCTTTCGCGGAAGGGTGAGGCCGCGGGCCATCTTGTCCAGACTCTCGACCCCAAGCACTATGCCCTCCGAGAACTGGCCGCGTTTAAACGAGGGGATGATGTAGTCGTCCATGATGCGCTGAGCGACCTGGTCGTGCTCGTGCCCCCAGGTCGCGCCCAACTCGATACGTGCGGTGCGATCGCCCGACGATACGAGGAACAGAATGCCCGTATTCCACTCGGTTCCCTGCACTTCCTTGTACCCGATGCCCCATTGATTGAAAAGGACGGTCGCGAAGGTCTCGATCCGGATGTTGGGCGCGCCGTACTGAGCCATCGATTCGATAGTCACCACGACGATGGGGATAGCGCGTTCCGTAAGCAGTTTGTCGCAGATGGCGCGGATTTGCTGTTCGTGTTCCGGCGTGATGAGGTCCGCCTTGTCCAGGATGAAGTCGCGCTGTCCGGGCGGCTCGAGTTGAATGAATTGACCCCAAGCCGCTGCCCCAGGAATCGCCAAGGCCGCGCACAGCGCCAGCAGTCCGGCCCGGCGGTTTCTTACGGTAGGCATAGAATACCTCCCTTCGACAGTTACCCTTTCCATTAGACAAGATTACGGCCACAGGTGTCCAATCCGGGAGAAACGATGTGCGCCCATGCGCCCACTACGCGGGCCCGTAGCCCGTCTCATGCAGAAATACGAGTCATAACCGGGTTTTATTCGGCGGACACCCGGAATCCGTGGTGCGCGACGTTTCAGGGGGCCACCACGACGGTTTGACAGAGGCCGGGGGCGGTTGGCGGCCAGACCAACGTCTTCCCGTCGTTCAAGGTGGCTCTGACGCAGTACTCGAAGTCCTGTTCGCGGGCACCGGGCGGGACTGTGGCGGCGTAGATGCCGCGGGCCACATGCTGCATCGGCTGTTCCTCGAACGGCCCCTCTCCCAGCGGCCGGCTCAGCAGAGCCACCGCCTGGGGCGCTTGAGCGGCCAGCACGGTCGCGCTGACGGTGAGCGGTTCGCTGGCGAAAATGCACGTGCGGACGGTGCGCACGAAGACGCGGTCCGGGCCCCGGTACTGCTGATCAAGCAGGGCATCGGCCGGCAACGGTTCGCCCAGAAGGCCGGCAAGCTTCTCGCCAGGACCATACAGAATCTGGGGCATGCTGTGTTGCTCGAGGTTGGTGAAGTTCCCCATGCCGCCCGAGGTCGATACCGAAGCAAGCAGGTACGTGTACATGTCGCGGATACAGGCTGCGAGGCCGCGGTACGCGGGCAGGGCCTCGTCGCGGGCGATGCGCGCCTGCTCTTCCTTGCTGGCGGCCTTCTCCGTCTTGTCGATGGCTTGGGTGCTGCGATGCCACAGGCCGCGCATGCGGTCCGATTCGCGCATGTAGCGGAAGGTGTTCAGCCAGTAGTCAAAACGTCCGAGATTTCCCGCGCCGGCGACGTTCCCGCGCAGGGCCTCCAGTTCGTCGAGAAACGCGTATTCCTGCGCGACAGTCTCCCAGGGACGGCTGTCGGGGTTGAACCCGCCGGGGCCGCCCACCCAGTCCGAGGGCCGCGGCAGTTTCCCGTCGATGCGCGCGAACACGGCCGCGACTGCCGCCGCGGATTGCGGGCCAAACGACGCAGCGGCCCAATCTTCATAGAAATCGGCCGCGGGGAAGTCGCGCGGGAGCCCCGCATCGGCGCCGGCCTCGCCGCCCTTGGCCCGGCGGACCCCCTCGAGGTCCATTGCCCACGGTTCCTGGTCCCACGCGGCCTTGGCGAGCGCGGAGACGTTGGGGCCGAGGATGCGCGTGCGCCAGTGAATGCCAAGGAGGCCCGTGCACCCGTAACGGAGAGCATCGCAGGCGTCGCGCCGCATGCGGCCGACCCACAACTGCGGGCTCACCATGGCGGGGTCGTCTTCGAGCCAGGGAATAGCCCATTTCTCGCGGTTCTGGACTTCCGCGAAACCGGGCTCGAGCGGCGCGTGGCCCACGGACCGGCTGATGCAGCTCACCGGCATGCCGGGCGGCAAGACGCGGCCAAACAGAGCGCGATCATCCTGGGGTCCCAATACCCATCCGCAGGTGGCGAGTTGGAACGGCGCGTTCACTTCTTTGGCCGCGGCGATGGCGAGTTGGATATCGGCGATAGTGTTCTTCACCTGGTCCGATTGCGCTCCTTCCCAGGTCCACCCCTCCGGGGTCCAGAACCAGTAGTAATCCAGCGGGTGGGCGGCCATGATGCGTTTGAAGATGCCCGCGTACAATTCCTGGACCGCGGCAGGTTCAAGAGGGGCGTTGCCGTCATCCCCGGCGAACGGGCCCACGCCGGGACCGCCGCAATCAATGTAGACCTCCGCGCCCTGGCCCGCCACGCTGATGCCGGCAATGGCGGGATACTCGACCTGTTGGATGAAATCGATGTTAAGAACGCCGTCAGCCACGCGCACGTTCTCGAACGGGACGTCGAGGGCGGCATCCTTGCCGGCGCGGGCGTAGATGTCGAGACTATCAATGGCCGTAAGTCCCTCGAGCGTGACGCCGAACACCCGCGCACCCACGGTTCCGTAGGCCACTTCACAGAAGTGCAGGGTGACGGCATAGGAGCCTTGCGGCAATGCGATCGCGTATCCTTCAAGGTCGTAACGGACGCTCTGGTACAGGGCGTCCAGCTCCGTTCCCTCGATGGGGTCCTGGTAACTGGCCGTCTTGCCCCCGATGACCTCGAAGGTGTTCGGTCCCGAGGGAAACTGCTCGCGGACCGCGCGCGGGACGGTCAGGGGCGTTTCGGTGCCGATACACGTCTTGACCCCCAGGAACCGGGCAAACGTGAAGGCATCACGGAACATGGCCCCGGCGCGGTTGAAGACTTCGAGGCATTCCTCGGGCGTGTCCGGGCGCGGGGAAAGGCCGCGCATGATGTCCGGCCCGAAATCGTCGCGATCATATAAGGCCGCTGCTCCGGCGGGGTAGGCGCTGGTCGCCTTTGGAGAAAGGCCCCAGCCGACCGGCAGCGCCGTGTTGTAGTAGATGGCAGGGTAGCCGTGCGCGACTCGGCCGTGTTCTCGGACATCCTCGGGGCGGCCGATCCAGACCGTGGGTTCGGCGTTGGGGCGGTCTTCCGGGTAGGTGTGCAACCCGATGAAATTCATGCGGAGCTTGGGAAGCTGGCCGATGATGGCCTTATAGTCGTCGAGATTCCACCAGTCGGGTCCCTCGGGAAAATCGTGGAAGGGCTGGATGCCGCGCGTCGCGAACAGGGGGCTCTCCTCCACATCGAAATCCGGGAGTTGCCAGGGCATCCGTTCGTCGGGAACGACGTCGCCGTGCAGATAGAAGCGCACGCCGAGGAGTTCCGCGAAACGGTATGCCGCGTACAAGGTCGCCACGTCGCTCGAACCCGCGATGACCACGAGTCTGTGCGCGCCGTGAGGGACGGTCTTGATGACGTACCCCTGTTCGGCGCGCGCCTTGTCCCACGGAGCGTCGCCGGCGTCCTGCCGGGGCTGGGCAGCCGGGAGATACGTCTTCGAGCCCACCACAATGGTGTCGCTCTTTATGTTTTCGCCTTCAGCGATGGGCAGGAGCTGGCCCGTGCGCACATAGATGTAGCGCCGCGCCTCGGCGGCGGCGAATTTCACCAGGGGCGACGCGTCCGCGGGCACGGCAATCTGATTGGGGGCCGTCGCCGCTTCCCACCCGAACGCAACACACAGCGCTGCCAGCAGCACGGCCTTCCGCATGTCCCCCCCTTGGCGTCAGCGACGCGGCATCAGAATGTTTCCCAATGCAATACTTCGTTTAGTTCCCGTTTGGCGGGGCTGGGGTATTCGCCGGGATGGCCCAGAGCAACCAGGCTGACCAGCTTGTAGCCCTCAGGGGCCCCCAACATGGCCCGGATGGTGTCTGCATACGGTTTCTTGTCGCCAGCCACCCAACAGGCGCCGAGACCGTGAGCACGCGCCGCGACAAGGATGTTCTGGGTGGCAGCGGAACCATCCTCGAGATAATACTTGCTGCCTTCGCAGATTACGGCGATGCACACGGGGGCCGTCGCGATGAACTTCCCGAAATCAGTGGTATCCGCGATGTGTTTGCGCATCCCGGCGTTTGTCACCACAACGAACTCCCAGGGCTGCTCGTTCCGCGCGGTAGCCGCGAGGCGGGCACAGTCCACGATGTTTTCGATGACTTCCCTTCGCACCGGGTCCGGCTTGAAGGACCGTACGCTTCGGCGGCTCTTAAGAGCTTCAATGGCGTCCATGATCCGTGTATCTCCTCGTGCCGTCTGTGGTTCATGGTTGTGGACGGGGCGAGATTCGCATACTCAAGCCCCTCCGGTCGCTAAGCACCGGAAACCAGCCTAAACACCAGACACTAGGAAGATCAAGCCAACGCCCATCCCATATCCGGACAACCTGAACCCGCGCGGCGTGACCATTTCGGCATTCGCGGTCACGGGCTGCATTTCGGCACACCCGTCAAGTCAGCGCCGCTTCCCCGTATTGCGTTACAGCGCCAACGGCGCGCAACAAACTCCCGGATTACGGCTCCCCCCGCTTCACCGCCAACCGCGCGAAACATGGTTTCTTCGGACCGCCGACGGCGCGAAACATGGGACTTCCGGAGCGCCGGCGCGGCAGATGGCAGAAGAATGCCGAGCTGGCGCTCGGCGCTCCCAGGGGCGCCATCTCTTTGCTGTGGTTAGATAACACCGCCAAAGGTGCCCGGGATGCGTCCCCCGGTCCGCCGACGGCGCGAAACATGGGACTTCCGGAGCGCCGGCGCGGCAGATGGCAGAAGAATGCCGAGCTGGCGCTCGGCGCTCCCAGGGGCGCCATCTCTTTGCCGTGGTTAGATAACACCGCCAAAGGTGCCCGGGATGCGTCCCCCGGTCCGCCGACGGCGCGAAACATGGGACTTCCGGAGCGTCGGCGCGGCAGATGGCAGAAGAATGCCGAGCTGGCGCTCGGCGCTCCCAGGGGCGCCATCTCTTTGCCGTGGTTAGATAACACCGCCAAAGGTGCACGGGATGCGTCCCCCAGAGCACCAACGGCGAATGGCACGCGTCTTCCGGAGCACCAACGGCGGGGGCATGCCCGCTCCGGAGCGCCGAAGGCGCGTACCATACCAGCCTGGCCTGAAGGGCCAGGGGATGGGATTCAAAACAGGCAAGAGGGCTGAAGGCCCGACACATCGCTATCCCGCGCTCGCTCCGCCTTGTCGCTGTCCGCCGCGTCTTCACGACCAAAGACCGCCGGGGAATGCCAAACCGCGAATTCCGTTTGCGGAAACACGAATATCTCGCATCCCTCTCCCGGAACCTGAAACGCAAATGGTCTCAAATCCGTTTCAACGATACGCCGGGCCTATGACTTGGCTGGTATGTTCCCGCTCTTTCGTCGCTGGTTTTTATTTTGCCCGTCAATTTACGTACTATACGTGTCTTGCGGGAAATGATGGCCGTGTCGGGGAACACGAGAATCGAAGAGCGTTTCTGATGGACCAAAAGAGGCTGAAAGAGTTGCTGGAGGCCGTGGCGCGCGGTTCGCTCGCGCCCGATGACGCTGTGGAACGCTTGCGGAACCTTCCTTTCGAGGATCTTGGTTTTGCGAAGGTCGATCATCACCGGCACCTGCGGAAGGGGTATCCCGAGACGGTTTTTGCGCAGGGAAAGACCCCCGAACAGGTGGTGGCGATCGTGACGCGTATGCGCGAGCATGGCAGCAACGTGCTCGCGACCCGGTGTGGCCGAGAGGTGGTCGAAGCGGTGGTTGCGGCGCATCCGGATGCGGTTCATCACGAGGTAGCCCGCGCCATTACAATCACCGTCGAGCCTCCCGAAACGCGCGAAGGCTTCGCCGCCGTGGTCTGCGCCGGCACGTCGGACATGCCGATCGCCGAAGAAGCGGCCGTCACGTGCGAGGCCATGGGCACCTCCGTGAACCGTGTCTACGATGTAGGCGTAGCGGGACTCCACCGTCTGTTGGAACAGCGCGCCGTTCTGGATAGCGCCGACGTGCTGGTGGTATGCGCCGGCATGGAAGGCGCGTTGCCCAGCGTGGTGGCGGGGCTGGTTGAACAGCCGGTCATCGCCGTCCCTACGAGCGTGGGGTACGGGGCAAGTTTTGGCGGTATCGCGGCCCTGTTGGGCATGCTGAATTCGTGCGCGACAGGCATCTCGGTCGTAAACATCGACAACGGGTTCGGCGCTGGCGTGCTGGCCGCGATGATCAACCGCATCGCCCATGACAAATAGGAGGCGCGGGACTGTGCCCGCCCGGCCCATCGCGAGGAACAGGCATGAAAATCCTCTATTTCGACTGCGTGTGTGGCGCAGCGGGCGACATGATCGCCGGCGCGCTGATCGATGCCGGTGCGGACTTCGCTGCTGTGCGCGCCGCCCTCGGCTCGCTCCCGATTGGGGGCTTCACGGCCCGGCTCGAGCGCGTCAAGAAGAAGGGGATTGAGGCTGCGCAGTTCAAGGTCGAAGTGGATCCCGCCGCAGCACAGCCCCACCGGCACCTGAGGCATGTGCTCGAGATCATCGAGAGCGCCGGCCTGCCCCAGTCCGTCAAGGATGCAAGCGCGGAGACGTTCCAACGCATCGCCGGATGCGAGGCCGAAGTTCACGGCACAACCATCGAAAAGGTGCATTTTCACGAGGTGGGGGCTATTGATTCCATCGTCGACGTGATTGTGGCCCACCTGGGACTCCATTTGCTGGGCATCGAGCGCGTCGAATCGTCGCCTTTGCCCGTGGGTTTCGGAACCGTCAAGGCGGCCCACGGCGTGATGCCCGTTCCCGCGCCAGCGACGGCGAAACTGCTGCAGGGCGTGCCAATCTTCGGCGGCGAGCTTGAGGGCGAATGGGTGACGCCGACCGGGGCCGCGCTGATTGCGCAACTGGCCCAGGCGTTTGGCCCCATCCCCGCGATGCGGCTCGAGCGCATCGGGTACGGCAGCGGCATGCGCGACGCCCCCGACCGCGCCAACGTGTTGCGGGCCCTCGTCGGCAGGAGCGAGCAGGCGCATCCGGGCACCGAGACCATCCTGGTTCTCGAAACAAATATCGACGACATGAACCCCGAGCTGCTGCCTGTCCTCATCCAGGAAACGCTCCAAGCCGGCGCACACGATGCTTTCCTGACGCCCATCGTGGGCAAGAAGGGGCGGGCGGCACACAAATTGACCGTCTTGTCGCCCGAAAACCGTGCCGAGGCCCTCATGCGGACCATCCTGCGGAACTCCACGACGCTGGGCGTGCGGATGCGGCGCGAATCGCGGATATGCCTGCCCCGCGACTGGAAGACCGTGTCCACGCCGTGGGGGCAGGTCCGCGTGAAGTATGGGCTGCTTGACGGAGAACCTTCGGCCCCGGCGCCGGAGTTTGAAGATTGCCGCGCCCTGGCCGAAAAAGCGGGCGTAACCGTGTTGGACGTGTACCAGGCGGCAGTGGCCGCGGCGATTCACGAAAAGGAGTAAACCGATGCGCGAACGCGTCGCCGTCTATCCCGGAAGTTTCGATCCCCCCACAAACGGCCATTTGGACCTCATCCAGCGGGCCTCTGCGCTGTTTGACCGCCTTATCGTGGCTGTCGCAACCAATACGGACAAACAAGGCCTGTTCCCGGTTGATGAACGGCTCGAAATGCTCACAGCGATCACGCGGGACATTCCGAACGTCCAGGTAGCCTCCTTCGTCGGGTTGACGGCTGAGTTCGCGCGCGAATGCAACGCCGTAGCGGTGGTCCGCGGTCTGCGTGTGATGTCGGACTTCGAATTCGAGTTGACCATGGCCATTACGAACCAGAAACTGAACCCGAGCCTCGAGACCGTGTGCCTGATGCCCAGCGAACCTCATTTGTTCCTGAGTTCGCGCATCGTGCGCGAGATCGCCCGGTTCAACGGTGACCTGAGCGAACTGGTACCGCCCCAGATCGAGCCCGCCATTCGGAAAAGATGCCGGAACGGCGTCTAGGAGAACAACGTGAGCTATGAATAGCAGAGCACAACGCGTCATAGACATCCACACCCATGCGTTTCCGGATGCGGTGGCTGAGAAGGCCATGCCCAAGCTCGAGGCCGAGGCGGATTTGAAGGCGGCGCTGGACGGCAAGGTCGCGTCGTTGCTGGCCTCGATGGACCGGGCAGGCATCGAGCTCTCGGTGGTGGCATCGATTGCCACGAAACCCGGCCAGTTTGACGCGATCCTCGCATGGTCAAAAAGCATCGCATCGGACCGGCTGCTTCCGTTTCCGTCGGTACATCCCGAGGACAACGATGTGGCGGGGCGGGTGCGTGCGATCGCGGATGCGGGTTTCCGGGGCATCAAAATGCACCCCTATTACCAGGACTTCAAGCTGGACGAGGAGCGTCTCTGGCCGTTCTACCGGGCGGTCAGCGATGAAGGGCTGGTCCTGCTCATGCACACGGGTTTCGATATCGCCTATCCTTACATACGGATTGCGGACCCGGTCCGCACCGTGCGGGTGCTCGATGCGTTTCCTGAATTGAAGCTGGTGACCTCCCATTTGGCCGCGTGGATGGATTGGGACGAAGCCGAGAAGCATCTGTGGGGCAAGCCCGTCTACATGGACTTTTCCTACAGCCTGCACATGATCGATAAGGCCCGGGCGCGCGAGGCGCTGCTGGCCCATCCGCCGGAGTACGTTCTGTTTGGGACCGATTCCCCGTGGGAGGACCAGGCGCATGCGGTTGAAACCGCCCGGTCGCTCGGTCTAGGACCCGAGCGCGAAGAACTCGTCTTCTACGAGAACGCCGCCCGGCTATTGGGGCTGAACTGACGCCTATTGCTGGCCGTAGGGGTCCGAGTACCCCGGCGCGTCGCTTTGCCCGGCGGCCGGGTCGCCGTAGCCTTGTTGAATGGCGCCGTCGAGGTCGCCGATGCCCACAAGAATGGGCTGGTTGCCCAGGTGGCGGGATTCGTTGGCGCTCGTGATGCGGATAGCTGCCCTGTCGGCGAAGGGGCATTTGGTTTCGCAGATGCCGCAGCCGGTGCATTTGTTGGGGTCAACGTGGGGCTGTTTGACGACGAGCTTGCCGCCGCTGCGGGTGGTGATTTCGGTTTCGACGGTATAAATGGCCTTTCCGGGCGCGGGACAATGCTCTTCGCAGACGATGCAGTTGCGCTCGTACGCGTAGGGGATGCAGCGCGTGGTGTCGATGGTGGCCAAGCCGATGCGCACCTTCTTCTTCTCGTCAAGCGCGAGCGGTTTAATGGCCTCGGTTGGGCAGGTCAGGCCGCAGAGATTGCATTCGTACTGGCAGTAGCCGATTTTCGGCACGAGCATGGGCGTCCATACCCCTTCGAGCCCGGCTTCGAACGTGGCGGGTTGGAGCCCGTTGGTCGGGCACACTTTCATGCACAAACCGCAATGGACGCACCGTTGCAGGAATTCGTGCTCCTCCCGCGCGCCGGGGGGCCGGATCAATGCTGGATTATAAGCCTTGGCCTGAGCCTGGGGCGTTAGCCGGAACAGGAACAGGCCCGCCAAACCTCCCGCGGCCGCGCCGAGGGTAGCGCGGCGGCCGAGGTCGGGTCCCGCGATGGGCCGTTTACGGAACGGCGGCTCGATTTTGAATTTCAGCGCCCGGAAGTTGCACGTGCTCACGCAATTCCAGCACGCGAAACATTCGGCCGCCATCCATTGGTTGCCGTACCCGGGGGCAGCAAGCCCTTGGCACCCGATGGTGCAGCGGCCGCACTCGTTGCAGTCTTCGTTGCGGCGCACAAGGCGGAGCAGCAGCGGGCGGCGGGCGAAAATGCCCAGCAACGCGCCGGCCGGACAGAGATAGCGGCACCAGAACCGCGGCCGGACCAGGTTCAGCAGCACGATTCCAGCGAAAAGGGCCAGGATCAGGCCGCCTCCAAGAAAAGCCTGGCGCGGAGCAAGAAAAATGTGTTTGCGGAAGAACTTGTAGACCGGTTCCGTGGCGCTTGTGGCGTGGAGCGGTCCGATGTGGGGGTCCGCCTGGTAGACAGCGGTCGAACCGTCTTCGACGGCGTACTGGAGGGCAGGCCACACGGCAGCGGTCATGCTGCGGTACAGGAGCGCTATGGGATCGAACACGCCAATCCAATCTACGCCGAAGGCGGCCATCACCAGCAGAATGACTAACAGGTAGTATTTGGCGCGTTGCCACGGAGACCATCGTGCCGGAGCCTCGGATATGCCGCGCACCCAGTTGCGCAGCCAGCCCGCGAAATGATTGATGGTGCCGAGGGGACAAACCCATCCGCAGAAGACGCGGCCAAAAAGCACCGTCGCCACGAGGGTCGCAAGGGCCAACAACGCCGCGGCCGGCACCGCGTACGTGGCAAGATACGTGCCCGCCAGGATCAACGGGTCGAGGTGAAAGAACACCTGGGTGAATGCGTCCGGCTCGGCATGTTCGCGAAACCGCGTGTTCACAAACAAGAATACGAACAGCGCCAGGCACGCCAACTGAACGCAACGGCGAATCCAGGGCCCCCACGCTCTGGGACGCCTCAGATTCACGATACAGCAATCTCTTTCGGGTTCAGCGCCTTGTAGTCAGGGTTTCCGAGTCCCGCCGCGCCGGCCTTGGCGGCGATCTGCTGGGCTTCTGGCCGGTTGCCGAGCAGTTCGACGCCGAAGGCCTCGAGTGCGACAATGTCGGTGCTGACGGCAATGGTGTCCTTGCGCGCAACGTCGGCGATTTGCGAACTCTGGGGGCCGTTCGCCGTGAGAATGCGTACGGCGTCAAGCAGGCAGAGCTGGGGTTTCATGAAACGGGTGATATCGGTGAGACATGCGGGTAACGCCTGGTGCCAGGCGTTGCGGCGCCCGCCGACAACCCCCATGTAGTTCTTCATGCAGAGCGTGGCCTGGGTGAGGCCGTGATGCTTGGCTATCGGGCAGTTGATGACGAGATCGGTTTCAACGATCTCGGGATACACCTCCCACTCGGTGAGGTATTCTCCCTGGAGGGCCATTTTCCGGACACGGTTCTCGTCGAGGTATATGACCTCGGCGCCGGCGCTTTTCGCCGCGGCTTCGATCCCGCTGCTGGCATAAGCCTTCTCCGCGGGGACGCAGGGATTGTCGCCGACCTTCACGGTCTTGGCCCCGGCATTCAGACAAAGCTTCACCAAGGTGGCCACCACGTCGGGATTCGTGTTGGCGGCCATCTCGGGCGACCGGTCCCACGCCATATTGGGTTTGATCCATACCACGTCGTCCTTCTTAACGAACCGGCCCATGCCGCCCACGCCGTTGATCGCCTGTTCCGTGAGCTTGACGGCCATGGCGGCGAATGCGGCGGTGTCCGCGTCAGCGACGGGGTCTCCAGCCCATTTCGCGATGGACATATTCGGGGGGGCGTCCTGCGCGAAAGCGGGAAGCCCGCCCATCTGAGCGAGCGCCAAAGCGCCGCCGGCTTTTGCGCTGTTTCCAAGAAATGCTCTACGCGTCTGGTGAACCATGTTGGTGCCTCCGAAATGTACTACGCTTTCACCCACTATTGCGCCTTCTGTACGGGGAGCCGGTGCGTGCACCAAAAGAGGGCGAATGCCCTCTCTTGCTTGCCGAAAACGGAGTATAGCATAAAGGAAATTGGAACAAAACGCGCTCTGCGCACCGTATTCGGCGGACAAGAATGGGCGCACACGGAGACTCGGAGAACACAACGGCGCGCCACAAGCAGGTGTTGAGCTATCCGCGCCTGACGGGGACAAGACTCGGTTGCCTGCTCAATTCCGTTGAGGTCTTGATGAAGAACGGCGTTCCCCGCATCATGAATGGGGACGTTGAGTAGATTCCGCTTTGGCCCAGGCTTTACTTCCACCGTATCTCTGTGTCTCCGTGTGAGTTGCCCTGACCGCCGGGTTGTCCGGCGACTGGTGTTCTACGGGCCAAGTTGACTCAGTGGTCCCGCAAGATCAAAAATGCTGCCGTTTTCTCACTCCCAGTCCACTCCAAGCAGGTGCAGGAGGAATCTTTGCGATGCCTATGAAGACGTCTGTCTGGACAGAACGGTCCCCAGGCTCGACGCGCAGGCAGTTCTTGCGGCGTACGGCGGCATTCGCGGCGGCGGCCGCGTTCCCCCGTGTCGTTCCCGCACGCGCGCTCGGCGCCGGCGGAGCGGTTGCGCCGAGCGAGCGGCTGACCCTCGGCATTATTGGATTGGGCAAACTGGGCCGCGAATCCCACTTGAGCTCGTACCTCGGCAAGTCCCAGGTGCAAGTCGTGGCGCTCAATGACGTGGAAACCGGCCGCCTCGAACAAAGCAAGCGCCACGCCGACGAGGTCTACGCCAAGGCATACGGAGAAGGAAAATATGAATCCGCGGCGAGGTACACCGATTTCCGCGAATTGCTCGCGCGGAACGACATCGACGCGGTCGTGATCGCTACCCCCGACCATTGGCACGCCATCCCGTCCATCGAAGCCGCCAAAGCCGGCAAGCACGTTTACTGCGAAAAACCCATGACCCGCACCATCGCCGAGGGCCGCGCCGTCGTCAACGCCGCCCGCCGCTACAACATCGTGTTCCAGACTGGCAGCCAGCAGCGCTCCGATTTTGCCGGACGCTTCCGCAAAGCCGTCGAGCTGGTGCGCAACGGCGCGATCGGCGGTCTGCAATCCATCGACATCGGCGTGGGAGGCCCTCCCGGCGACGCGTATGACCTCAAACCCGAGCCGGTCCCCCCGACACTGGATTGGGATTTCTGGCAGGGCCCGGCGCCATGGCGCGAGTACAACTCCGAACTTTGCCCGCTGAACTACCCAGGCTTTCCCAATTGGCGGAATTACCGCGATTACGCCGGCGGCTCGTTGAGCGATTTCGGCGCCCACCATTTCGATATTGCCCAGTGGGCCCTCGATATGGACCACAGCGGCCCGGTCGAGGTCCTCTATCCGAACGGCAAAGACGTCGCGTTGATGACGTTTGTCTACGCCAACGGCGTCGTGATGTATCACAAGCCCGGCGCCGAGGCCAATTGCGTGTTCCGGGGCGCCAAAGGCACGGTGTGGGTGAGCCGGTCGTTCCTCCGTACCGATCCCGAGAATCTCGCCGATATCAAGTGGGGCCCAAACGAGCTGCAACTCGACCGCGGCCGGGACCATCGCGAGGACTGGCTCGAGTGCATCAGGACCCGCCAGAAGCCCATCGCCGACGTCGAGATCGGGCATCGCACCAATTCCGTGTGCCAACTGGCCAACATCGGCTATGTCGTCAAACGCGACCTCAAATGGGACCCTGTCCAAGAACAGTTCATTGGCGACGCGGAAGCCAACGCCCTGTTGTCCCGGGCAAACCGGAGCCCGTGGCATCTGTAGCCGCGCGAACGGCGGATTCCGGCAGACCCTCGCGGGTTGGCCGGTGAAGGGAGATAGCTCATGAGACGGTGGAGCACAACGCTAGTCGCGGCTGCTGCTGTTGTCAGCCTGCTCCTCGGCGGCGCGTTCGGCGCTTTTGCGCAAACCGACGACGAGATCGCCAGGATGCGGGCCGCGATGCCCGCCAAACCCCGCGTCGCCCCCGCAAAACCGCGCACGCTGCTTGTCTTCAGCCTGTGCCGAGGTTTTGTACACAGTGCGGTGCCGTACGGCGCCAAGGCGTTCGAGATTCTCGGGGAAACCACCGGCGCGTACACCGTTGTGCAAAGCCGCGACATCGCCGTCTTCGAGCCCGACGCCCTCAGCCAGTTCGACGCCGTCGTGTTCAACAACACCACGGGCGAGCTGTTCCTCCCGCCGGACCTCGCGAACCTGTCGCAGGAAGAACAGCTTCAGGCTCGCGAGCGTGACGCCCGGCTCAAGGCCGGCCTGCTCGAGTTCATCCGGAGCGGCAAGGGCGTCATCGGCGTGCACGCGGCCACCGATACCTTTTACAACTGGCCCGATTACGGCGAGTTCATGGGCGGCTATTTCAATGGACACCCTTGGAACGAAGATGTAGCGGTCAAGATCGACGACCCCGCCCATCCCGTCAACCGGGCGTTTGCGGGCCAGGGCTTCACCATCGCCGACGAGATATACCAGTTCAAAGAGCCCTATTCGCGCGAGAAATTGAGGGTCCTGCTCAGCCTCGATACCAGCAAGACCGACATGACCAAGGGGGGCATCAATCGCGATGATGGCGACTTCGCCGTGTCCTGGGTGCGGGGGTACGGCCAGGGACGCGTGTTCTACTGCTCGCTCGGACACCGCCACGAGATCTTCTGGACCCCGGCAATTCTGCAGCACTATCTCGACGGCATTCAGTTCGCCTTGGGCGACCTGGCGGCCGACGTAACACCGAGCGCCCAGCTCCCCGCCGATTACGCCGGGAAGGCAATGATCGCCCTCGAGACGACTCTGGTGGATGAGGCGGCCCACGCTCTCGCAACGTACAACCTGGGCGGCGCTCCCACGAACCTGCGATTTCTCGAGACTGTCGTGAACGATACCTATGCGCGGTCCGAGAGCCGCCGTGCGGTGGCCGAGAGGCTGGCCGCCATTCTGAGCGATCCCGCCGCGACGCTCGATGCGAAACGGTCTGTATGCTCCCAACTGTACCATCTGGGTGTGCCTGAAGTGATGCCCCTGGTCGCGCCGCTTCTGAGCGACCCGAATCTGTCTGACGCGGCCCGTTACGCACTTGAGCGCATCGAAACGCCGGAGGTCGACCAGGCCTACCTCGAGGCCCTGCCGAAGGCCTCGGGCAACGCCAAGCTCGGACTCATCAACGGCCTCGGCGAACGCAGAAGCCAGGCCGCTGTCGACGCGCTCGCCGCGCTCGCCGCCGATCCCGATGCCGGGGTCGCGGGCGCGGCTATCATCGCCTTGGGAAAGATCGGCGGCGCCCGCGCCGCCGAAACGCTGGCTGGCCGCAAACAAGGCCTCCCGGCTGGTCTCATTCCCGTGCTGCTCGATGCCCGCCTGCTATGTGCCGACGGTCTGCTGGTTGAGGGTCAGACCGCTCAGGCCCAGGCAATTTACGATGCCGTCTACCGTTCGGAATGTCCCGACCGGTTTCGCGTGGCCGCTCTGCGCGGCATGGTGCAGGCTCAAGGCGATAACGCCGCGGCGGTCGTTGTCGATGCCCTGCGCCAGGGCAGCCCCGCGCTCCGGGAAGCCGCCGCAGCCGCGGTGCGCAGCGTTCCCGGCGGTGAAGCGGCTACCCGCGCGTTCGTAGCCGAGCTGCCTGGCCTTCCCGCTGAGACCCAGGCGCTCCTGCTCATCGCTTTGGCGGATCGCGCCGGCCCGGCCGCCCTGGACGCTGTCATGCAAGCAGCAACAAGCGGGGACGAACGGGTGCGCAACGCGGCCCTCGAGACCTTGGCGGTCCTTGGCGACGAGGGCTCGGTAACGCTCTTGACGAAGCTCGCAGCGGCGAATGAGGGCCGCACGCAGGAATTGGCGCGCCGGGCTCTGAACCGGCTGCGCGGTCCGAATATCAACGCCGCACTCGCAGACCGCATGCAGAACGCCCCCGCCCCGCCCGAACGCGTCGAGGCCGCACGGGCACTGGGCGAACGGTTCGCATCCGACACAACCCCGGCGCTTCTTGCAGCCGCTGCTGACAGGGCCCCGGAGGTGCGCGTCGCCGCGCTCGACGCCCTCGCAACCGTGGCGCCCCAGGACGCCCTGCCCCAGCTCGTCGCGGGCATTGTCGCGGCACAAGACAACGCGACCCGCAATGCTGCCGAGAATGCGGCCATGGTCGTTGGCCTGCGCGCCGAGGAGAATGGCGGCCGAGCCAAGCCCCTGTTGGCCGCCTTCGCCAGCGCGGATACCGGTGCCGAGGCAAAAGCCGCCCTCTTGCGCGTCTTGGGTCAGATAGGCGACGAAGCGGCGATGCCGGCCGTGCTCAATGCGGCCGGTTCCGGAGACGGCGGGGAAGTCCGAGCCACCGCTCTCCGCGTGTTGAGCGACTGGCCCGGCGCCGCGCCCATGGACACCCTGCTGGGTTTCGCCAGGAACGCTTCGAACGAGACGGACCGCATCATCGCCTTACGCGGCTATGTGCGCATGGTGGCAATGCCCAGCGACCGCGATGCCCAGCAGACACTCGCGCTCTACCGCGAAGTCTGCGCGCTCGCCAAGACCGCTGAAGAGAAGAAACTGGTGCTTTCCGGATTGGCGAAGATGGGTCATCCTGACGCCCTCGAGGTGATTCGCCCGTATCTTGAGGACAACGAAGTAAAGGAGGAAGCAAAACTGGCCGCCGAGGCCATACAGGGCGCCACATACCAAACCAGCGCATCGGTAGCCTCGGACGCGTCCGCCAACGCTATTGACAACGATATCGAAACCCGCTGGGATACCGGCGTCCAACAACAGCCCGGCCAATGGTTCATGCTGGACCTTGGATGGACCGGCAACGTAGCGCGAATTATCCTCGACGCCTCGAAATCTCCCCAGGATTACCCGCGCGGCTACGAGGTATACATCTCGAGCAATACGGAGAATTGGGGAGAGCCCGTGGCGAAAGGCGAGGGAAAGGAACCCATAACCATTATCGACTGTAAAAACACAAAAGGCCGGTACATTCGTATTGTGCAGACCGGTTCCGCCGACGGCTGGTTCTGGTCCATTCACGAACTGAAGGTAGAGGCCAGGTAGCGGGCGCAGCCCGAAACAGGAAGGAATGAGATCCATGCGAGTGACTCCACTGTGTATCATCGCCGTAACCATGACTGCGGCATTCCAGGCGCTGGCGGCCGACAATCCGATGCAGGGCAACTGGAAGGGGCGTTTTGATGGCGGCGGCTGGGAGAACCGGACCCTCTCCGCCCAGGTCATCGCCAGGAGCGACCTCAAATATCGCGTCAACCTGTTCATAGCCGAAGACACCAAAGTAGTCATCACGGGCGAACGGGCCAACGACAAGGCCACCACCGCGGAATACAGCGGCGAAGTCCGTGTCGACAACGTTGTCTACAACGTTACGGCAAAATCCGAAAACGACGCTATGACCGGCCAGTTCTCAAGCAAAGGCAAGACCATCACGTTTCAGATGAACAAGATCTTCATTAAGCCCCCCACGCTGGGCGCCACGGCGCCGGAAGGCGCGATTGTCGTCTTCGATGGAACAAATGCCGAGGCCAACTGGGAGCGTAGCCCGCTTGTATGGTGCCTCACCGGCGAAGGGGCCATGGAAGTCTGCAACAGCAACCTCGTTACAAAGCAGACGTTCGGTTCCGGCCAGCTGCATATCGAGTTCCAGTGCCCCCTCATGGCCGGCGCGACAGGCCAGGGCCGCGGAAACAGCGGAGTCTATGTCCAGGGCCGTTACGAGGTCCAGGTGCTGGACAGTTTTGGCGATGACCCGGCCGACAACCTGTGCGGCGGCATCTACAAGATCGCCACGCCTCTTGTGTGCGCGTCGCTCCCGCCGGAAGAGTGGCAAACCTACGACATCACGTTTACCGCTCCCACGTTCGATGAGGCCGGCAAGAAGCTCCAGAACGCGCGGATTACCGTCGTCCACAACGGGATCGTCATTCACAACGACGTCGAACTGCCCACGTGCACGGCCGGCGGCGTCAGCGACCAGGAAGTGCCCGAGGGCGTGCTTATGCTGCAGGACCACGGCAATCAGGTTCGCTATCGCAATATCTGGTTTCAGCCCGCTCAGGGTTGATAGAACACGCTCCCGTGCGGTGGATGCCGCCCCGGCGCGGCGCGTATCCACCGCCTTTTTCGTGGAATTCACCTCCCGCGGCCCGATCATGGTATGCTCATACAAGACATCGGCATTGTGCAGGAGCGGATGAAGCGCCCGGGAGCTCGTCCAACGGACAGCAGTCGTGCACCTTTCATTTGTCATACCCGCCTATAACGAAAGCCGGCGAATCGGCGACACCATCGTGAAGGCCCAGGAATACTTGCAGCGGCAGGACTACGAGTCCGAGATCATCGTCGTCGACGACGGGAGTTCCGACGGCACGGCGGGGTTTGTGCGCAGAGCCTTCCCCGGCGTGCAGGTCATCGAGTACAAACCCAACCAGGGCAAAGGCCATGCGGTGCGGACCGGCATGCTCGCGGCCCAGGGCGATTATCGGGTCTTTTCCGACGCGGATGGCTCAACACCTGTCCACGACCTCGAGAAGCTGTGGGAGCGATTCGAAGATGGGGCCGACGTCGTGATCGGATCACGCACTGCGCCGGACGCCGACGTGCGGGTGCGCCAGGCGTTGTATCGCCAAACCATGGGGCGCATCTTCAATGTATTCGTTCAGCTCCTCGCGATAAAAGGGTTTCCCGACACCCAGTGCGGGTTCAAAGGCTTCACCCGGGCGGCCGCCGCTGACATCTTTCCGCGCATGACCATCCCGGGCTTCGGGTTTGACGCTGAGGTCCTGTTCATCGCCCGGAAACACGGGTTCCGCATCGATCAGGTGGGCGTAACGTGGGTGAACTCGCCCACATCACGCGTCAACGCCGTGAGCGATTCAGCCCGCATGCTGCGCGACCTCCTCCGCATCCGTCTGCGCGACATGCGGCATCAATACGACTGAGACGAAACCCGCTTCCGGCGCAAACCCAGGGTGGCCCGAATCAGACCGAGCGCCGGGCGGACGGAGCGGCCCCCACCTGGCGTCCGCCATCACCAACTTCTAGATGCTCGGCCCGTCGCGGAAAGACAACCCGGAAACCTCCCGCTGGACCGGGTTTCCGCCCTGCCCGGGCCTATGCCCGCAAACCATGTCCCGACAGTGCCCGTGCGCTGGACCGTCAGCGGCAAGGACAGCGTAATTACTCCCAGCGGCGAAATACGCCCGCGCATGCGCTCGCCCAAGGTCCGGGCCGTCCGCCCTGTTGCTCCGGCGTTCCCAGCCGCGAATGGATTGGCGTTCGTGCTCGGCAATCCTAGGTACCCCATCTTCCCGCGGCGCTCGGAATTCTTGGCCGCACTCTGTTTCATTCGGAGATATCGGGCTTATGTGAACGGCAGCACGGGATGGACCCCCTCACGGAACTTTGATAAGCAGTATCAACTGCTCTTCAGCTGCTCGAGGAGAGACGCCGCCTTTTGGTATCCATGGTCGCGAACCAAGGAATCTGCGATAGCAATTGCTTCGCCTGTGCGGCCCATGGCAGCAAGGTTCAGCGCGGCCGCGTACATGGCTTGAGTATTGCCTGGAAAAGCTTCGAGTAGTTCATCAAGGATGGGCTGCGCCACGTCATAGCGTCTTTCGGCGTGAAGCGCGGAGGCCCGTCTATACGCATCTTTTGCTGTTTGTCGCTGCAACTGCCTGTCCGCTATCTTGGCGATCGGAGTGTGTCGCCGCGGGCTCTGCGGTTTGTCTGGTTGCGCTTTTCTGCCGGGCTTGAGCGGCTTTCTGCAACGGGGGCACATGGCAGGAGCATTGCCGGACTGCGAAGGCATACCGGCCAGGCCCGATGGGCTAACAGGGCCGCCATTCTCGCGTGTAAACCATGCGCCACACCGAGAACAACGAAGTTTCGGGGGCTCCACATGAGAACCTCGCCCAAGCGTTGACACGTCGCCTTCTGTAATCACAACAGGATACGCTGAATGCTCTTCCGAAACAGGTTTGGGGCGCTCAACCGGGGCTTTTCGCTGGACAGCGTCAGCTCCGACAGCAGGGGGAGCAATCTCTCGGCGGTCTACCGGCAGCCTGCCGCTGTTCTCTGAAGCCCATCTGGCCGCGATCCCGTTGAGGGGACTCTTCGTGTTGTATTCTTGATACGCTATCATTCGCCCTATCCGGATGATCAGGTCGTCAAGGCCTTCCGATGCCGCGTAAATATCCTGCGCACAGACTTCCGTCTCATTGAAATTCGGGTGAAAAAGTGGCGTCAGCAAACGCAGCTGCGGCGCGCGCCTCGGGTACTCCAGACCAAGCCTGATTTCCAAGACATGTTCATCGCGCTCCAAGACACGCCCATCGGGGGTAGTGTAAAGGCCTCTTATCTGGTACCAGATCCGGTATAAGTCCGGCGGGACTCCCTGGGCCAGCTCGACCCGTACCAAAGGCCACCCGGCAAACCGTGTGGCTATCCGGTCGTAGTCACTCTGCAGACGTCGCACCCGCGGAGAACTCATTTTCACACCTTCGTATCAATCAACTGCCAACCAGTCAGACCAAGAACCTATGCCTACAACGAAGAGGCGAAAACCATGAACACAAGCAATCCCCCTAACACGAGTTCAATGATTCCAAGAACGAGTCCGGCGGTTGCCAGTCCTTCCCCGTTATATACGTCGGGCTGCATCTGAATCATGCGCTTTGCCCTGTTGGCCTCGCTGATTGCCAAGAGACCGAAAATGGGCCCGCAGATGAAGAAGCCCACGAGGGCCAACACCAATGACGACGTGGCCCCGGGCGCCGTAACCCTCGGCCGGTAGGGAGGAAGATATCCAGGCGAAGTTGGCGCTTGCGGCGGAATCGGCGCCCCTCGGTCTCCACCCACGATGATTCTTTCCTCATCGGGCGGCGCCATCGTGCACCCAAACACGGTGCAACCCCTATTTTCATTCCAGCAATCCGCGTGATGCGGGGTATGACAAACCGGGCACACGCAGGTGCTTTCCGCGGCGCCGATCTTGGTCTTGCAATACGGGCAAACGTTCTCGGCCGCCAAAACAGGCGGGGCAACCCGCAACACGGGCGGAGCAGGCTTCGCAACCACGAAGGGTATCGAACAACTGGGACAGCGCACTTCCCTTCCAACCCAAACAGAATCCGCCGTAAGCGGCCGGCGGCAATGAGGGCAGCTAAAAGTGAATTGGCTCATGGTCTTGCAGCTCTCTCTCTCTCGGCATAGGTAAACACATACCGGCCAATTTGAAGCACATCTCCGTTCCTGAGCATATGCTGCATTCCCGGCTGCAACAATTGACCCGAGACCACGAGTTGACCGTATGCAGTCAACAACGACCTCCCCGCGCGGTGCTCTATGACAGCGTGCTGCTCAAGGATTGTATCGTCCTTGAAGAGGTAGATCGTATTGGACTGACTTCTCCCCAGGGTTACATGATCCTGGTACAGCACAAACTGTTTGCCGGCCAGCGGCCCGCCGGACACGTACAACCACCGATCCTTGAGAGCGCTCTCAACAAGCCCAATGGCAACGCCTGTGCCTGCGCCCAGAATAGCCATCCCTATTGCACGGCTGGCTTCGGCCCCTCCCGTAAGCAGCGCAATGGGATCGAACAGCAGGCCTCCGGCGGCGGCCCCGATAACCCCTCCCAGCATCCCGTACAGCGTTTTTTTCCCCGACACGCTTACTATGCCGAAAATGAGCCCCCCTGCAATTCCGAAAACAGCCCAGGCCACCGACCGGGAGACCCAGAACAGCGGACTTGTTTCTGACTCAACGCCCATTTCCAAAACGATGGCAATAAGAATGTTGAACACAATGTTGGCAATGACAAACATCACCGAACCCAACAGAAGCCCCAAACCCGTTGATGCCAGACCTCGGAGAAGAGCCCTTGTCCACGTGCGCTCCACAACGCTTTCCGCCGTCCCAAAGCCGATGGACATCAGAATCACCATCAAAGGGAAAATGAGGACATTGCCCCATCCCCACCCATTCACGTTGTCTCCAAACGACGGCTCGCAGATCAACCAAGCCAGGAAGGCGCCCATCAAGCCTGCCGCGCCCAGATAGAACCACCCCTTGAGAAGAACGTTGCCGCCTGACGCCGCAAATGCTCCAGTGGGGTGCCCGGTCTGTGAGATGTTGCCCCATGACCGTTCTTCCCCTGTCTGGGAAGTCCCCGGAATCGGCAGCGGGAGCGGAGCCGGCTCCGAGATTCTCGCATTCTTGACATCGTCCCAGGTGATTCGGATCTTTTGTGGGTCTTTCTTCATGGCCTTCTCCGCTGCGTTCCGGTTCTTTCCATTCGCCCGGTGCGGGGCGCCCGAACAACCGCCTCAGGACCGCCGCCCGCCCAAACAACTTTCCGCTCAAACACTACTCCCCACCTCACAGCCGGGCTTCAATGTATTTTCGATTTCAGCCACGCTAACAATCTACCCAGCGTACTCAGAGCCTCGTTCAATTTTTCATGAATGGAAGTGCGAGTAAGAACGAACCACCCAGCCGCTATCGCCAACACGAGAACCACGGCAATGAATATCCGCCGGAATCTGCGCACCGGTACGGCTTCCTGCCGGGGCTCGTCTCGCACGACAACGGAGTACGGCGAATCGGCCTCAGGTTCTTTCAATACGCCCGCAGAGTCGTCAGCGTCCGAAACGACGGAGAAATGCGTGAGGCGCCGAATCTGCCCCCTGCTCCACCCGAAACAACCTTCTTCTTCAGAAAGCGGATCGTAGACCCAAGCCAGATTCCCGGGACCTGTGAAGAAATTCTTGTGAATGAACGTGTCGTGCTCCGAAAGGAATACGCCGAATCCCGGATGCGAATGATACCAGCCTACAATCCTCTGGCCCGGGAACCGGTCAGCTCTTTCTTCATGAATTCTGACCCAGGCCTCCTGCGTGAAGGTTACGTGTGCGCCTCCGTGAGACGCGCCCTCTCCTGGAACCGCCCCAACAACCTCTACGCGGGCGTCGGTCAGTTGGCCGATCAGCGCCCCGCAGATTTCCACCTGAGGCGTTCTGTGTGCATGCTGACGAATCGTCTGGAGAACGGACGCGTGAATAGTGACCGCCTTGTCTTTGCTCTCGGGAGATTTGCGCTTATGCTTTTTGTTTCGCGAAGACATGTCCAAACCTTCCCCTATCGAGAGAATCCGCCAAGCACCTCCGCGTAGTCTCCTTGGACAAGAATCTGGATCTCCCGCTCCCGCGAACGGGCCGCAAAAACATCGTACGGCGGGAGCCCGAGCGAACGGATTGTCCTGTTACCATAGGGCTCCGTGCCACCATACCCGTGTATCGTCGTGACCTCGCGCATTTCACCATCCGAGGGACACAGTCCCTCGTGCGAGGAGAGCGCCCCCACGCACCGGAAGGCTTCGGTGACGGTATTACAGCGTGGACAGCGGAGCGTGTGAATAATGTCCCTGCTGAAATCCAGAACAACCTCTCGAGAACCCAATTCCTCCTCAGCGTAGGCATAGACCTCTGCCAGTGTCGTCTCGTCGCAGGATTTCGGCCAAGAGCGAAAATCTCGATATACCTCATGGCTGAAACAATCGTCATTTGACGTGTACTCGACGACATACGAGGTATGGTTCATGCCCTCGAATACATATCCCTTCCCCGAAAGCACGGGAAGGCCATGAAGATACTTCAGGGCCTCTTGCACTTGTATCCCGGCAATTACCGAGGAGGTTGTGGGCGTCGTGGGCGTCTTGCCCATTTCCATATCTCGACGCGTGAGCAGGTTGCACGACATCCGCCTTTCCAATATCTTCCAGTCGACCTCCCCGAGCGTGCATTCATAACAGGGGGGCTCGCCCGGGAGAAACGCGCGAACAACGCCGTTCATGCCTTCGATTGCCGCGTCAATCCAGGGGCGGTTCATCTTCCAGGAAGCGCGATTGAGCCATAGGCGCGCCTCGCGATTGTCCAAGGCGCCAAGAATCACATCAGCCCATCCAAACACGCCGAGGCCCACGTCATGCATGACATTGCCGGAAATGCTGGACGTCTGACAATCGCAATAGATGTCCCGCGTGCGTTCGGCGGCCACATGCGCCTTCCGCCGGCCCACATCGCCGGGCCGAAAAAGCACGCTCCTGGACAGGTTGGAGGATTCAATCAAGTCGAGATCAATCACAAGAACTTGCCCCACTCCAAGCAGCGCCAGATTCTTAAGCACCTCATTCCCGATCGCGCCGGCTCCAACAACAAGAATCTTCGCGTCGCGTAGCTTTTGTTGGTCCCACCATTCAATCAGGCCAAAACGGCTGAACCGGTCCTCCGCCAAATTGGCATCTGTGATGGCAACGGCATGTGCGTCTGTTTGCATGAAACTAGCCCGCTGTTATTTCAGGCTGCAACCGGAGAATGTCGCCATCCTGGACCCCGGCCTCGGCAAGAGTCTGTTGTTCCTGCAATTGACGGCCCGAATTCTTGTGGTGAAACTTATAGCTCAGGGGCGCCCCGTCGGGTCCGTTTTGAGGGAGACTCAGCCTCTGGACGAGAATGCTAACCAGCTTGATCACGGGCGCATCATCGGGTAGTTCCACGGGAATTCTCTTGTTCTCAGTCGAATCAAATACCGTCACATTGATCATTGCCATAACCGAATGACCTCCTTTGAAAAACCGGCAAATCTCTTCCCGCGTGATTACACTAAGGAGAGACCTCGCTCTCTTCCGCTCTCTTCGACGCTAATATGCCAATCGCGTCTCGGCCTTCGTCCGCCACCGTCCAGGCACTGACATCTTGAATGTCGTCAACCCGAACTCCGAAACCTAGATTCTCGGCATTTGGATTTTTCGTCTTATCTACAATGCCTTGAACTATCGCCATCAGCCGTCCATAGCTATCGAATATAGGGCCACCGCTGTTGCCTGGACTGACCGGAGCAGACAATTGAATCACATCTTTACCGCGAACCTGTGCGACCAAGCCGCTGGAGATCGAGAAGTCAAGTCCCTCTGGATGGCCGATAACAAATACCTCTTCGCCGATCGCGACGGACTCGAAGCTTCGAAAGGGCTGCACATATTCCGAGTGCGCACCCTCGCGCTTCACCCACATCAGAGCCAGATCGAGGGTATCGTGAAGACCAACAACAGCGGCACGCGTCTCTCGTGCATCCCGAAGCGTAATCCCCGCATACTCTCCAAGTTTGGCCTTTCCCCGAATCGCATCAATCACATGCCGGCTCGTAAGAACCAGGAGCCCTTCCCCATGTGCAAGCACCACAACTCCGGCGCCGCTGGCCTGTCCGGTTATGCGGAACGGTTTTGAGCTATCGGGGTGAACTACAACAACAAGCGCGGAAAGCTGCTCGGCGATTTCACGCCCGGTAAGGGGCCTCCCCGATGGCAATGACGGAAACTGGTCAAAAGATATGGCAGACCGCTCGGCGGCGGGACCCCTGACCTGACGAACGGGATGTAGTGCAAGAACAAGAGCACTTATCATCAGGAGGATACAACTGGCCAACAACAGACAGAGGTAGTGAAACGCGTGAGCATAACGTCTGGAAAGATCACTGCGGCGCACGGCAACCATTCCCAATACGACCACAAGAAAAAGGACCGGAGGACACAGGACCAGTACTGCGGAGAAAAGTCGCCAACGCAATGGAATGGTCGGGTCGTGCGTTGCACGGGGCGCCTCCGGAACCTTTGGACCAGCAACATCGGCAGAAGTGATGACGATCTTGTCCGAATTCATACTGTGTGCTCTTTCGGTTCTTGCCCCATAGCCTAATACTCCGGCGTGGGTCAGGGATCTGCGCATCCCCCCTTGTTGATAGATTAACATGAGCGTAGCGAAGAATCCATTTCTACCCCCGTGGTTCTGTGATTCGTGCCGTGCACTCCTCCTCTCCTCATGTCGGCCTTGCTTCGCTGCGGCACTACGCCGCTGCGCCCCCCTTACGTCGTGGCAGCGCATCATGCTATATTCAATTCTCGCACGTTAGCCCAAACCGGATGCGCCTGGCGGAGTCAGGGAGATTGGATTATGACCAGGAATTGCGGAATCCTCACGGCGGTAATGGCCTTCAGCATGGCGCCGCTGGCCCCCGCTGCGGATGCGGCGGCTGCCCCCGCGGCCCCGCGCGACTGGCGGGTCTACATTGGCACCTACACCGACGGGGCGAGCGAAGGCATCTATCTCCTGCGGTTTGACGCGCAAACCGGCCGGCTCACCAGCCCCGAACTGGCCGCGAAGATCGAAAACCCGTCGTTTCTGGCACTTCACCCCACAAAACCGTTGCTTTACGCTGTCGGGGTCACCACCCGCGAGAACGGCGAAAAATGGGATTCGGTTACGGCCTTCGTGATAGACCCTTCGAGCGGAATCCTCACGCAACTCAACCGCGAATCATCCATGGGAGGCGGGCCCTGTCATGTCGCGGTGGCGCGTACGGGACGGCACGTGGCCGTGGCGAACTACGGCGGCGGCAACATCGCGGTGCTGCCCATTCGCGAAGACGGGCCTCTGGGCGCGGCGAGCGCATTCGTCCAGCACACGGGCTCGAGTGTGAATCCGCAGCGCCAGCAAGAGCCCCATGCCCACTCCGTGAACTTTGACCCCGCGGGCCGGTTCGTATTCGCCGCCGACCTCGGCATCGACAGGATCATGATCTACCGCTTCGACGAGATACACGGCACACTCGAACCCAACGACCCGCCTTACGCCCAACTGGCGCCCGGGGCCGGACCCCGCCACTTCGCGTTCCATCCGTCGGGCAAATACGCCTATTCGATCAATGAACTCGACAGCACCATCACGACGTTCGCGTACGATGCAGCGAGCGGCAGGCTCGACACCGTCCAGAGCGTCGGCACGCTCCCCGAAGATTTCACCGGCGAAAGCACTACCGCCGAAGTCAGAGTGCACCCCTCGGGACGCTTCGTCTACGGCTCCAACCGCGGGCATGACAGCATCGCCGTGTTTGCCGTCGATCCCGCATCCGGCGCGCTCACTTCCGCAGGATGGGCCCCAACCCAGGGAAAGACGCCCCGCAACTTCAACATCGACCCCGCCGGGAGATTCCTGATTGCCGCAAACCAGGACTCGGATACCCTGGTGGTGTTCCGGATCGAGCGGGAAAGCGGCGCGCTCGTACCCACGGGCCAGACCGTCAACGTCCCCGCGCCCGTCTGCGTCGTGTTCAAGAAGCCTTAGCGCGACCCGTTGACGACATCCCAACAGACGGCCCTTGCCCGCCCCGTGGCGCGGACCGTCCTCCCGATGGCTAAAGGAGCTGCTTCCGTAATCCCGGGGCATCAGAGCGCTGCCCGGACATGACGGCCCCCAAGTCTCCCGTTCCAGAGATCGCGGGCGAGACGCCTGCGCTGCATCGACCGGAGAGGTTGTGTCCGGAGCCCGGGAGGAGCGGTAGAGGCTGCGCTACAAGGTCCCGGCATTCTGCGTTGTCCGTGTGAGGAACAATCCGCGGGCAAGGCAGGCCGCCGTCTTCACGCTCCCGCGGCTTTCACTGCCGCCCGCCAGTTTGCCAGGCCTTTCTTCATGTCCGGCACGGGATTCTCCGGGCTCTCTTCGTACTCCATCACGATGGGGCCGGTGAAGTTGATCTTCAGTAACGCCTTCGCCACGGCGACGAGGTCCATGTCGCCCTCGCCCAGGAGCTGTTCTTCGCCGCCGATGGCCCAGTCTTTCAAATGCAGCGAAATCACCCGGTCGCCGAGCTGTTCGAGCACCTCGTGGGGTTGCTCGTTCGACCGCAGGTGATGCCCGGTGTCCACGCAGGCGCCGATGTACGGATGGCGGCCCCGCACCGCCTTGAGCGTATCGGCAACCTTGTCGTACCGTGCCCCGGGACCGTGGTTATGAATCGCAATCTTGATCTGGAACTCTTCAACCAGTTCCTCGAGATTGTCGAATGCTTCCGGCGTGGGATCGGCCGTCAGCACCTGAACGCCCAGCGCCTTTGCGAACTCGAACTTCTTGCGGTTCGCGGCGGCATTGTCACTAAAACCCTCGACGCCAAAACAGGGAACCAGCATCTTCCGCGCCGCCAGCATCTCTTTTACGCCCGCAAACCCCGCGTCGCCGGCATCCGGTGGAAAATGGACCGCGCAGAACTCCATCGTATCGGCGCCGAGCTTCTTCAGGCACTCGATTGCGCCACTCGTATCGAATTTTCGGAAACTGTAACTCTGTGCTCCCGCCGGAAACCGTTCGGCTGTCATGATCGTTCGCCTCCTTCTCGTGAAACCTTATGAAAGGGCCGCATACGGCCGTTGCGCGACAACACCTGCTGAAATCATGGCCCACCATCCAGGGGAAATCAAGCGCTCGCGCGAACAAGCACAGCGGCGCTCCTAATCCGCCGGCCGCGGGGCAAGCAACAACGCCCCCACGGCCACAACGGACTCGCCCAAAGCGCACGGGACGATCTCGTAACGTCCGCGAAATTGCTCGAACACCTTCTCGTCCACGTACCGGCGCAACGGGTCGAACAACACGTCGCCCATCAGGGCGACCCCGCCGCCGATAGCCACGCGCTCGGGGTGCACGAGGGCAATCACGTTCGCCAAGGCCAAGCCCGCCGTCTGCGCAACCCGATCAATCGTCTCCAGGCACTCGGCGTCGCCTTGCCGGGCGGCTTCGGCCACCATGGCACAGGTGAGCCGTTCCCTGTCGCCTTCGCACAGCCCGTGCAACACCGAACCCGGCTCGAGAACAGCTCCAGCCCGAAACCGTCGTTCGATGGACCAGCCGGAACACAGATCCTCGAGCTCGCTTGCCGCGCCAGGTGACGGAACGGTCCAGTCCGGCACGTACGTGTGGCCGATTTCGGCCGCGCCGAACCCCTGGCCGTCATGAAGTTTTCCATCGAGCACAAGCGCGCCGCCGATGCCGCTGCCAATGTTCATGTAGCAGAAATGCCGCGTTCCGCGGCCGGCCCCCAGACAATATTCAGCCCACCCGGCCGCGTTGCTGTCATTGGCCACGACAGCGGGCAGCCCGAACCGCTCCTCGAACCACGCTTTGAGAGCCATGTTCTCCCAGCCGCCCACCTGATGCGAAACCAACACCTTGCCGGTCGCCGTCTCGACCGGGCCGCCAAACCCCACGCCCATGCCGGCCACCGGCTGGCCTCGAGTCGCCGCCTCGTCAAGCAGCCGGGGGACGGCCGCGTCGAACCACCCCAGGATGCCCTGCGCTCCTTGGCCCGCAGGCGCTTTCCCCCGTTCACGCGTGAGGATTTCACCTTGCGTCGTGCCCAGAACGGCTTGTAGTTTCGTGCCGCCGATTTCGATGCCGAGCGCCAGGCGTGTCATGTTCAAACCTCGCAATCCAATGCCATCAGTCTTTGCCGGTCCTCACGCTGGACTTCCCGCCGAACGATTCCTTCAGAACCTCGACCAGCGCGTGTTCCATGATGAGATGGGCGTCCTCGATCTGAGCCATGGAGTCGCAAGGGACGTTGACGTGGATGTCGCAGAGGGGTCCAAGCTTTCCCCCCTGGAACCCGGTGAATCCCACCACGGAAAGGCCCTTTGCCTTGGCTGCCTTCGCCGCTTCGATCACGTTGGCGGAGTTGCCGCTGCCCGAGAAGGCAACAAGCAAATCGCCTTTCCGGCCATACGCATCGAGCTGCCGGGCGAAGGCCTGTGCATATTCGACATCGTTTGCGAAGGCCGTCATGAGCGGCACGCAGTCTGAGAGCGCAAAGGCGCGAAGCGGCCGGCATCCCGACGCGTCCGCCGGGGCCTTGACCAGGTCGTTGACCATATGGGAGGCAGTCGCGGCGCTGCCGCCGTTGCCGCATACATAGACCACGTTATCCGCTGCCTGGACCCGTCTGACAGCCTCGACGGCCGCATCAAACGCGGCGCCGTCGATCAGGTCCAATACGCGGGTGAGTTCTTGGCAGTATTTCGAGAACGTGAGCATTCGATTCCTTTCCTACGCAACCGGGGGACCGGTATGCATCCGATTTTGCCGCGGAAACCTGCACGCGGCTGAGAGCGCGATTTTGCCTATCCTAAGATCAGAAACCGAATGTTTCAAGGCCGCTCCCGCGATTCTGGAGTGCCGAGGCGGCGGGCATCGCCCAGCCCCGCTCTTACGGCGCCAACACGATCTCCTCGAGCGCCTGTGTTACATCCGCGAAGTGAAGAATCTGGTTCAAGCTGTACTTCACCGGGTTCAGCTTGCGGAACGTGCGGTCCAGCGGCGGGGTCGCGAGGACCTTTGACCGATCCAGCCGGATCACAGCCCTCGACAGATGCACCAGACCCGCCTTTCCGAAATGCCGCAGCGCCGCCGAGACCTCACCCGCCAAGTCGGAATGCGCTTGCGGGTCCACATAATGGTCCGTGATGCGTTCGACAACCGCCCGCGCCTTCTCATCGAATTCTTTGCGCTGCATTGTCTCGGGCAGACCGTGCAGCGCCCGCAGATACAGAATTCCGGCGGCGATCTGCGTCGCGGTGACGGTCACGTTTTCCGCTATCGCCTCGACCAGCGCGAAATCCAGGGCGCGCTGTTCTTCCCGGCTCGCGCGCGGCGGCAACCGCAACGGATGCCCTAGAACCACCGTGTCTTTCCCGGTGGCGATGTTCCAGGTGCGCGTCAACGGCACGACGGCCACATCGAGCCCCTCCTGGTGTCCGCGTTGCGCCTGCGCCACAAAGAATGAGGCGCTCCCCGGCTCTTGAACCTCGCCCCGGTATTCGAAGACGATTCCGCTGCGGCTGCGCGTCCGTCCGGGATATATAATGAAACTCTCGCCGTTGCGCAACACGTTGATGAACGGCCGCAACTGCCCGACCGAGACGTTCCCGCGCGAGATCTCAAGCGTGCCCAACCGGCACATCAACTCGTCCACATTTACCAGGCGGTACCACCACGTGCCCTTCTTCTCGGCAAAAAAGTCATCGCGCGACATGAATCGCGGCATAATGCCGCAGGATCGAAAAACCGCCCCGAAGCTCACAAACGGGTCGAGGAGCAGCACGTGGTTCTGGGCAAACACGCATGCCGCTTCCCGCGGGCACCGCTCCCCATGAACCACCCGGAGCCGGGTCCGCCATCTGAGAAGGTGCCCGATCACGGTGCAGAAGTCCCCGCGCTTCCGCATCAGGTCCGGAGGCGGCGCCAGATGCAGACGGTGCAGCAGATAGTGCGCCAGCCCGGCGAGCACCTGTATCCACGCGTGTATTGCCTTCATAGGTTCGAGATTCTACCGGGTGCGCATCTATCCAAACAAACGGACCGCTGTATTCGCGCGAAGGAAGCTTGACTCCTTCCCGCCTTTCGCGATGTGGGCATGTCTCACGAATTCTGTTACACTGCCGCGCGGAATGCGCTTCACCGTTTCTCGAAGGAGCATGCATGAATCCCTTGCTTTTCTACCCCGGCATGTTGTTCCTGGGCATTGGCGTGGGGCTTATGAGCGCCGCCCTGGGCCTCGGCGGCGGCATTCTCATGGTCCCCGCATTCCTCGAATTCGTGCCCGGCATGGACCCTCACACCGCCAAGGGAACCAGTCTGGTGGTCATCGTGTTTGTCGCCGCGGTCAACGTATGGCGGCTCAACCAAGGGCATGCCGATTGGCAGTGGCGCCTGGCGATTCAGGTATCCTTCGGCTCGATGGCCGGGGGATATATCGGCGGATGGGTCACGCAGTTCTTCGGGGACCGGGTCGTGATTTGGATTTTCATCGTGCTTCTGGGGTTCGCCGGCATCCGCACATTCTTCATCGAACCGCCAAGAGTCCCGGAAAGCGAGGTCCGTTCACGCAACACGCTCGCGATCCTCATTGGATTCGCCATGGGCATCGCTTCCGGACTCACCGGCATAGGCGGCGGCGCCGTGCTTGTCCCCCTCGCCCTGATCGCGGGCATCACGTCTAACGAGCGGGTCGTGGCTCTGTCCAACATGGTCATGGTGCCCGCATGCCTCGCCGGCGCTCTGGCGCATATGGTTCAGGACCCGAATCTCGAGATCCCGCTTCCCTTCGCCGTAGGGAGAACGAACCTCGCGCTCGTGCCCCTCGTTTTCCTGGGGGCGCAGGCCGGTTCCCCTATCGGCAAATGGATAAACGAACACCTCACGCTCAAAGTCCGCCGCGTCGTCATGGGACTCGTCCTCGTCGTCCTCACGGCCAATCTGCTCAAACGAGTCATCTGAATACTCAGGTCCGGCAGCGCGCCGCAAAGGCGCCAAGACAGGAAAGTGCCGATATGAAAGGGCAGCCGGAAATGCCCGCCAAGTTCCGAACGCCCCCGCGCGCCCGAAGCGCGATTCGAGTACTTGAGCCTGGGTGCTTGGTGAGGTACCATGGTGTTTTGGCGCAACCAGATGGGGAGGATTTTCGCTATGTCCGTCAATCTGCTCAGCACAATCAAGGGTTCTCTGCTCGAGGGGTTCTTTCCCGAAGGATGGGACCTCGAGGCGTGGGATAAGTGCGCCGCCGTCTCGCCGAAGAACTTCGACAAACGCGAGAGATGGTGGAACAAGCAATTCGAGCCCGTGTGTTGCCATTCTCTCGACGATTTCGACACCATGATGGGTCACGAGATCGCCATGGAAATCCGCAACACGCGCGACGCGAAGAAACCGCTCGTTCTGATCCTGCCCGTCGGGCCCATGGGCATGTACAAATGGGCCGTGTACTTCCTGAAGGAGTGGGGCGTCAAGTGCGGCCACGTCCACGGCTTCAACATGGACGAATGGAGCGACCCCCACGGCAACACGCTGCCCGCGAAAGACCCCGGCGCGTTCCAGAACGCCATGGAACAAGCATTCTACGGCCCGCTCGGCAGCCTGACGGTTCCACCCATTCAGCGCCATTTCGCCACAAAGAAGGAGTTGCCCCTGTACGGCAGGCAGATCGCCACGTTGCGCAAGCGCGGCGCACGCCTCGTTACCGTATACGGCATCGGACGCGTCTGCCACATCGCCTTCTGGGAACCCCACTTCGCCAAGGAATACTCGTCGCTCGCGAAATGGAAAGCGGACGAATACCGCCTCGCAGCCCGGCTTCACCCGCTCACCATCGAGCAGAACGCCATCACCAGTTTCAAGAGCCGCACCACCCTCGTCCCCGCCACCGCCAACACCATCGGACCCGGCCTCTTCCTGAAGTCCGACCGCTGCATCGGCGGAGCGGATGGCGCCCTCGGGCGCGGCATGATGTGGCAGGGACTTTCCTTGCGCGTCACGCTCCATCACGCCCCGACGCCGTGGATACCCAGCACCTTCATGCCCACGCGGCCCGGACGCCTGTTCTACCTCGAAGAGCTCTCCAAACCCCTCGAAGCCGAGTGCAACTAGGCCCGGCCCTCGACCAGGAACCATCGGGGCGGTCCGGCTCGGGACCGCCCCGAACTTATTGCGCTCAACACCGGCGCCAAGCCAAAGAAAGCGCGCCGCCACCGCCCCAGCCGGCCAAACAGCGCGCCCTTCCATCCGCGGCGGAGGCATTTCAGTACAGAATGAGTTATCATCTCGCCCGAGAGGGAAAACATCGCACGGAGGTTCCACCATTGAGCATCATGCGTCTTGTATCCAGCGTTCTTCTGCTGACGCTTCTCTTCGCCGCCGTTTTGCCCGGTCCGGCATATGCGTTCTTATACCGGGCGCCGGAGGGCTCGCTCAAGGATAACTGCGTCCTGTGGCATGAGGGCGCTTTCTACCTCTTCACCATGTACCGCAAAACCCAGCAGCTCGAGGACAGGATCGACGACTGGCGCTATGTCTGGCTTGCAACGTCGCAGGACGGCGTGCATTGGAAAGATGTCGGCACCGTCATCAAAGACACCCCGTTTCCCATTTGGGCGATGCGCGTCTGGCGCGCCGGCGGCCGCTTCGTCATGAACCATGGGAGTTTCTCCGGCAACCAGCAAGACGTCCTCCGATTCTGGGAATCTCCTGATTTGGTTCAGTGGACTTATCTCGGGCCCGAATACGACGTGCGCCGGCCCGACGGGCAACGGCTCGACCATATGGACGTGATCGCCCAGGAGGAGAACGGCAAGACCGTCTATTACGGCTACGCCGCGGGCGGCCTGCTCCAGTCCGGCGACGGCGTGCGATGGACCTGGGTGAAAGACTTTCCGTTGACCGACGACATGGATGTGCGCGTCGTGATGGAGCCGGGCGGCTGCGAACGTATCGGCGATACCTACTATCTCCTGGTCGGGGGATTCTTCCCGGGAAGTTTCGGCTACGCCGTTGCCACCTATCTCTCCGAAAACCCCATGGGCCCGTTCCGCCCGGATTATCCGGCGTTCCGGCTCAACGGCCACTCGGGCCGCACGACCGTGGCCTTGTGGGCATCGTATTGCCGCTATTACCAGGAACTGCTCCTGACCAACTACATCCATGATCCCGGCGGCACATTCTGGTGGCATGCGCCCCTCAAATCAGCGGTGGTCGACGCCGAAAACCACCTGCGCATGGGATATTGGAAAGGAAACGACGCCCTCAAGGGCGAGGCCATCCCGCTGGATACCAGTCAGGTCACGGCCGTCAACCCGGATGTCCTGTCCGGCTTCGTATGTGAACCGAACCGGGTGGTTATGCGGGCGCAGCCCCGGCCTCATCTCAGATGGCTGACCATGGACAAGCCCAACGTCGCGCTCGCGATGCTCCAAGAAACCTTCGACCTTCAAACGGGGCTGGTGCTCGAAGGCGATATACGCGTAAGCCGCGCCATCGACGCTACCATCTTTCCCGCGGCCGGACTCTATCTCGAAGACGGCGAAAAGAAAGGCGTCGCCATCCTCTTCGAGACATGGAACCAGACCGAGATCGGCGTGCTCGACATGACCGCTGAACCCCGATTCGAAGTGCAGGACCAGACCGGGTTCGGGTGCGCTGCCGTGGCGGGCATTCCCTGCGAAAAGACCGCCCATTTCCGCCTGTTTTTCCGACAGAACATCTTCGAACTGTATCTGGATGACTTGTTAGTGCAAACATTCGTTACACAGCACGCCACCGGACGGATGGGATTCATCGTGCAGGACGGCGAGGTCGCGTTCGAGCAGATTCTTGCCTGGAACATGAACCTCCAGCACAAGTAACCGGGACAAACCCAAACGAGCCGCGCGAACCGCGCAACCAGACCTGTCTGTCCCGAGTGTTCCATGCGACTGCGCTATCGGGGGGCGGTCTTTTCACAAACTCCAAGAGGCCACATTATCCACCGAAACACCCCCGAGAAGAAGCTTTGCCGGTCATGGGGCGGGCTGCGGCGGCACATCGCCTGCAAGCGCTGCGAGAATGGATTCCACGGTGGGCAGGTGTTCGTCCCAGTGGGTGATTTCTTTGCCGTCGCGAACGAGATAGAAGCGCGGAGGCATCAGCTTGATGTACTGCGACCACTGAAGCGCATCCATTTCGATGGCGGGGAATTCGGCCAGACTCCGGAATTCCTCGAGGGTTTCTTCGTTCTTGACAAGCATAAAAGCAATGACGGCCGGCATCTCGGGGATGTAGAGCAGGTCGTTGAGCATCGGTGCTTCGGCGCGGCACTCATCGCAGGTGTCGCTGAGGAAGGCGAGCAGATACTCGCCTGTGGATGTGTCGTACGTTTGCCCTTCGTGTTCGACCTTGAATACGAGCGACGGTCCGTCGGTACCATCTGGGTTGTTAAGGTTCCCGGTTACCTGAGCGAAGGGCTTGTGGAGAAGGCCTGCGATAAGGACCAGAACGCAGGATACCACGACAACGCAGCCTTTCAGCCAGGGATGCTGCCAGAGCGTGCCCTCGATGCGGGCGCGACCGGCTCGAAGGCCAAACCATGCCCAGAAAGTCAGCACGAGGAGCACCGCATTCTTTGCGGCGGTCGCGCCGGGGCCCAGAGGCACCAACGAGCCGAAGCAGCCGCAGTCCTGGAGGTCGTAATAGTACCAGGCGTACAAAACAAGCCCCGTGAAACCCGCCAGCGTGGCGGCGACGGCGGCGAAGGTCCATCCGCGGAGCCGCAACCCGACGATCAGGGCGACGCCCAGCAAGGTCTCCCACGCGACCGAGCCTATCGCGGCGGCAACCAGCGCGGGCGGCGACGTGAGCACGTGGTAGTAGCGGATCTGGAAGGCAAAGGCCTCGAGATCCCAAGCCTTGAGCGCGGCGGCGGCGACAAATACCACGCCGACGACCTTTTCGGCGGTCAAACTCGTCCACCACCTTCTTGTGCGGCTTGCTTCTGTCATGCCAGGAATAGTACTAGGGCGTCAAAGGGAGTATCAATGCGCTGGGTTGGCGCAGACCCGTGTAAATCGTATTGCGCGCGACAGGCATCGCCTCGCCTTCGACGGGGAAGTCCTTACCGTTATTCGGGTTAACCTCGAAACGAGGAAAGTTGCTGCTCGAAACGTGCAGCCCGACCCGGTGGCCCGTATTGAAGATCAGGCTGATGGACCACAAATCGATCGCGATTTCCGCGATCTTTCCCGGCGGGAGGTAGTCGGGACACTCGAAGCCGTTTCGGAATTTCACACGTTGGATGCCATCGAGCATAAGGATCTCCCGGCCGTCGGGGTAGATGTCGAGCAGTTTCGCCGTGAAATCCGTGTCTTTGGCGTCGGTGGACACGTAAAGGCGGACCGTCACGCGGCCGGTAATCTCCAACGGCGTGGCAAGCGGCGGCGTCGCGAATCTCAGAACGTCGGGCCGGTCACTCACCGGGCGCTGGTCGTACACCCCGGGCTTGTGGAGCAGTGTTGCGCCGCCCAGCGACGGGACCGGGTTCGCGGGATCGTAAGCAAACGTGAGACCGCCTGACGTTTGGGAGACCTCGCCAGCGCTCAGGCTGCCGTCGGGACACAGGTAGAACGGGGTTTCCCGCGCCACGAAGGGAGGCCAGTCGTTGGCGGTGCGCCATTCGTTGCCCGGGGCATCCGGATCGGACAGATCGCCCACTGTGTAATACTGCACGGCCGGCTCGTCCATGATGCCGTTTTGTTCGCCCAGGAGCCAGTACCGGAAGAAGCGCTGGATGTATTCGTCGAAATTCACGGCATTGAAATTTTCGGCGAGCGTCACGTCGCCGGGCTCGCGTTTGACACCGTGAAGCCATGGTCCCATGATGAGTTTCTGGTTGCCCCGGGCCGGGGGTGCGCCTTCATGCTGCCGCGACACGAACGCCTCGAGGGTGCCCTGGTTAAAGCAGTCCCACCAGCCGCCAACGTGAACGGCGGGCGCCGTCACCCGGTCCGCCGCGCTTACAGCGTCATACCCGCGCCAGAAACTGTCATACGCGGGATGGGCTTTCCATAACTCAAGTACATGAGGTAGCTTCTGCGCGGCCAGCCACCCCTCCATCATCTCTTTGCGGAAGACGCCGCCCTGGTACGTGATGCGGCCGTAAAGCGAAGCAGGCGCCACGATTATCCCCTGGCACGTTATCCACGGCGTAGACGGGGCCGCGAGAATCTGAACGATGCCGAGCGCGGACGCGCCGAACGTGCCGATCTTGCCGTTGCACCACGGCTGCGCGCGCAGCCAGGCCACCGTATCGTCGCCGTCCTGGGCCTCGCCCCATCCATCGGCGAGAAACCCCATGTCGGCGCCCCCGCTGTCTCCGCGGCCGCGACAGTCCTGGACGGCAAACGCGATGCCCTTCTCAAGCCAGGCGGGGCCCCATTGAGGGCCGAATTTCCGGCCGTAGACGCTCCGGGCGAGTACCACCGGGAAGCGCCCCTCCCCTTGGGGGAGGTAAATCTCCGTGGCAAGTCTGACCCCGTCGCGCATCGGCACCATGACCAAGGTGGACGGGAGTGTTGGAGCTGCCTCCTCGGCGGCCCCAGCCGCAACGCTGGGCCCAACAAGCAGCAGTACGGTCAAAAACCGGAATGTGAGGGGATGTCGCATGTTTCTCATGGGCCTACAGTGTAGCGGGGAAAGAGCAGAGATTCTACTCGGACGCGTCAGACTTGTCTGACCGGTCTGACGGCTCTGAGCCGCCGACGCCCTCCAGCGCGGGCGACTTTGCATTCGGCTTTGTTTGCCCGAGTCTGATATGATGAAAAGTCTGCACCCAGCCGCTTCGGCTGAGGCGGTTCGTTCTTACCATTCGGATTCAGGAGGAGCAACATGAAGTACAACAACATGACGCGGCGAGCCTTCATAGCCACGACCACGCTCGCGGCGTCCCAGACAGCCTGCGCAACCAGCAGGACGCGCATGGCCGCAAATGAGGCGCAGGTCGTTCCTGGAAAGGAATCACCCAACGAGAAGCTCAATGTGGCCGCCATCGGCGCCGGCGGCAAAGGATTTTCGGACATCATGTCGTGCAAGTCCGAAAACATTGTCGCGTTGTGCGACGCGGACTGGGACCGGTGCGCGAATGCGTTCAAGGAACTTCCTGACGCCAAGCGGTACCGGGATTACCGGAACATGCTCGAGGACATGCCCGAGATTGACGCGCTCACCATCTCGACGCCGGACCACATCCATGCGCCGGCCGCCATCATGGCGATGAAAATGGGCAAGCACGTCTACGTGCAGAAGCCGCTCACGCACACCGTTCAGGAAGCGCGGTGGATGACGCTCGTGGCCCGGGAGAACGGCGTGGCGACACAGATGGGCAACCAGGGCCATTCAGGCAATGGCGTGCGCGAATTGTGCGAGATGATCTGGAGCGGCGCCATCGGCCAGGTGCGCGAAGCACACGTGTGGACCCACCGGCCCGTATGGGAAAACCAGGGCCGTCCGGACCCGCTCCCCTCGGAGGTGGCGCCCGAAAACCTCGACTGGGACCGCTGGATCGGGCCCGCCCCGATGCGGCCCTATTCGCCAGGGTATGCGCCTCACGATTGGCGCGCATGGCTCGACTTCGGCGGCGGCTCGCTCGGCGATATGGCCTGCCACATCATGGACCCCGTGTACATGTCCCTGAAGCTCGTCGAAGCGAGCGACTACACGGTCGAGGTCGTGATGCAGCAGGGACGAAACGAGCAGACCTTCCCGCTCACAACGACCATCAAATATTCGTTCCCCGCGCGGGGTGACATGGCCCCGGTGGACGTGTACTGGTACGACGGACACTGGCCGGATCCAAAGACCGGCGAGAAGGTATACAACCGGCCGAAGCGCCCCGAAGGCGTCCCCGAAGCACAGGAACTCGGCGACGAGAACGCGAACGGTTCATATCTCGTTGGCGACAAGGGGTTCATTACGGCGGGCGAATACGGCGGCCGTCCGCGTCTCCTTCCCGATGAAAAGATGCTCGATTACAAGAAACCGGAGCCGTTCCTCGAACGGATCGAGGGAGAGAACCATTACCTGAACTGGCTGCAGGCGTGCAAGGGCGGGAAACCCGCGTGCTCGAACTTCGACTATGCGGGTCCGTTTACGGAAATGGTGCAGTTCGGGAATCTTGTGGTGAAATCGGGCAAGAAGCTGCACTGGGACAACAAGAAGGGCGTCGTGACCAACGTGAAGAACGCCGAAGCGGTGGTCTCGAAAGAGTACCGCAAGGGTTGGGAACTGGCCATCTGAATATATCGCGGAGTTTCACTCGTGTGCGCCGTAGCTGCAGGCTGCGGCGCACATGCGCTTATGTCCGGCGAAGAATCGGCGGATATGATAGTCTCGAGATTGCAGGCTCCGGTAAAGGGCGGTTTTTGTGGGTGAGCGTGAACTGAAACGGCGCATCGCGGCACGGACCGAGTGCGCGGCGACATGCATGGCGTGTCTGCCCGAATGCGGCGTGCATCGCAAGGGGAAGGTCAACGGCGAGACGCTCGAGAAACTGCTCGAGCGGGTGCGCGCGTGCCGCGCATGTGCCGGCGTGCTGCCCCTGGGACCCCGGCCGGTGTTGCGCGCCAAAGCGTCGGCGCGGCTCCTGATCGTAGGCCAGGCTCCGGGCGCCAGGGTGCACGAGACGGGCATTCCGTGGAACGATCCCAGCGGAGACCGCCTGCGTGCGTGGATGAGAGTCGAGCGTGAGACGTTCTACGACGATTCGCGCGTGGCGATTATCCCGGCGGGATTGTGTTATCCCGGCCGGTACGAACGGGGCGGGGATTTGCCGCCGCGAAAAGAGTGCGCGGCACTGTGGCTCGAACCGCTGCTGGCACACCTGCCCAATGTGTCCTTCATCATGTTGTGCGGCCAACACGCGCAGACGCTTCATCTGGGAGACCGGGCCAGGAGCTCCCTTACCGAAACCGTGCGGGCATGGCGCGAGTACTTTCCCGAATACCTGCCGTTGCCGCATCCCTCATTTCGGAATCTGCTTTGGATGAAGAAGAATCCCTGGTTCGAGAAGCAGGTGCTGCCTGCGTTGCGCAGACGTGTCCGCGAGTTGCTCTAAAAGGACAGGCGCACGAAACAGGCGGTCGTCTCTGATTCTGACTAACCCTCGTTGCCGTCGATGGTGAAGTGTATGCGGCACGGGACGCTGTCGCGGATTTCCTCGGCGGGGAGGGGCGCTTTGGCCAGGTCGGCCAGGGTCCAGCGTTTGAGCGTAGCGATGATGGCTTCATGAAGTTCGGCCATGGCGCGATGATAGGCGCACACGAGTTCGAGGCGGTCAAAACCCTGGCAGAAATCGCCCAGTATCTTGCCCTGGCAGGCCTCAACGACATCGAGCAGCGAGACTTGCTCGGGAAGCTGGTTCAGGGTGACGCCGCCCTTCATGCCGCGATGCGCGCGAAGGATGCCCGCCCTGACGAGAGCCGCGGTGACTTTCGCGGTGTAGCTGGGCGACGCGCCGATGTGTTGCGCTATGCGGGCGGGCGGCACCGGCTCTTCGGTCTTGTTGACCATAAGAAACACCAGCGCCCTGAGGGCGGTCTCGGAAGTTTGCGTCAACATAGCGGACTGTCCCTCTCGCACACAGGTAATTACCATAATGAAAAGCCCGCGCATACGGCAAATTGTCCGGCGATTCGGAAAAGCCCCCAGAGGCTTTCGCTGCGTCTATCGTTGGTGCAAGCGTTTTGTCTTCCTGCAGCGCCCGGTCTTGTGCCGGACGTTGCCGGAGCGAAACGTGTTCGGCACTGAGACGCCTGGCCCAGGGCCGGGCATCACATCGAGCTCATTCGGGGACCACCTCACGAAATTGCGAAGTGGTCCCCGCGTAAACGGTTTCTCGGTCACGCGCCGGCCATGGCGGCGTTGACGTCGGCCTCCGCGTCCTTGCCGATGGGCTGCAGGTCGAACTTCTCCTGAAGAAGCGCAAGCACATTGGGCGAGACAAAAGCCGGCAGGGCGGGCCCGAGACGGATTCCTTTGACGCCGAGGTGCAAGAGGGTGAGGAGCACCGCCACGGCCTTCTGCTCGAACCAGGAGATCACGAGCGTCAGCGGCAGGTCGTTTACGCCGCAGTTGAAAGCTTTGGCAAGGGCGAGGGCAACCTGGATTGCGCCGTACGAGTCGTTGCACTGGCCCATATCAAGCAACCGGGGCAGCCCAGCCACCGTGCCGTAGTCATGTTCACGAATGCGGTACTTCCCA
>Ga0209606_1000713_pt1 | contig 47044 bp, 38 predicted proteins | sample AD_UKC057_MetaG_FD_184412 | JGI IMG/M metagenome (GOLD analysis project Ga0209606, IMG submission 184412) | Active sludge microbial communities of municipal wastewater-treating anaerobic digesters from USA - AD_UKC057_MetaG (SPAdes) (version 2) | ecosystem: Engineered > Bioreactor > Anaerobic >... | reverse complement strand
TAATGAATTTTCCGTCTGAAATCGAAAAATTCCATTTTTGTGAATTATTCCTTATTCTATGCTACTATTTCTTTGTTCCGATTTTCTTAACCGGACAGTAGTGATTTCGCATTCATATTTAAAGTTGATAGGCATGATACTAATTTAACTAGCATATATGAAATAGATAATGACAGATACATCGTCATTGGAAATATTGATGTTTACACAGAACCTCCATACCGAAGTACATATAATCAACAAAGAAAAATATACTGGGCATTGAAAACGGATTCAAAAGGTCATGTATATTGGTTTTATCCTTTCGATACTTACTCTTGGGATGAAGATGCCATAGGTATATTTATGAGAAATGATAATTTGTTTGCAGTAAAGAGCACGCCTGAAAACGATCCATATACGATAGTGAAGTTAAATACAAATGGCGAAACTGTCTGGCGATATAAGCCTGATTATAAATCATATGGAGTTATACCGAATGAGCTTATATTTACAAAAGATGGTGGCGCAATTATAATGCATTCCTTAAATAACATATACAAACTAAATAATAATGGTACTATTGATGGATCATTAATAATTGATAATAGTGGGTTTAGGGATAGAGTTATTCTGATTGAATCATTAGGTAATGGCAGATTTATAACAATTGAAGAAAGAACCAATTACAATGTCATCGAATCTAACAAAAGCGATTCGGGTTTTAAAAACAACTATTATCTTGTTATGTATGAAGATTTTCGCAAGTTATGGAGAAATAACATTTATGTTAAAAGCGAATATAGTTATTTGCAAGATGCAAATATATACACAATAAATGATAATAGGCTCATGGTCAGTATCAACAATGAAATACATATGTACAAAAACGATGGCAGTTTTTTATGGAGTACGAGATTTGGTGAAGACGCTTCGCAAAGCTGTGAAATAAGCTTTTTGCAAAGCGAAGATATGATAGTGTTGTGTGGGAATATTTACGATAAAGAGAGTATATCTTTATTTAGATTGAACAAGGACGGGGACATCCAATGGAATAAGAAAATTAAAGGTACTAAAGGAAATAATAGTATAGTGTATGATGACTGTCGTAAAATGATTATTGTAAATGACAATATTTATTTAGCATACATAAGAGTGAATTCTTCAACTGAAGATAATAATAAAGATGCGATACGCAAAAAAAGAAGCCATCACCTACATATTATTAAAGCAGACGGGCAGACTAAAACAGATATATCAACACCAATAGAAGGCTTTGAGTCAGCATGTTTAATAGAAAATAATGGGGATATAATAATAATGATGGGAGGTGATAATCTAAAGAGAATCGATAGATATGGAAATTTAATATGGAATATACCATCAATAAAGTATCTAAGCACAATATCCATATCTAAAAATGATAATATTATTAATGGCGGTAGCAATGATAAAAGTGTTTACATTAATATTTATGATATATTTAGTGGCAAGAAGAAAGAAAATATAGAGATAGACATTTTAGATTTATACAACGACATTACATGGATTAAGAATAATTAAATTGACTAAGAAATATAATACTTTCAAATAATCAGAAACATAAAGATTTCGTATTTATACTAGAGCAATAAAGCGAGCAATCATAATAATGCATGCCTTGTATCATTGTGATCAGAAATCTAAAACAACAGCGATCCATAGCAGCGGAATTTATGGTTATTGTTTAGATATTAAACTTATATTATTTATTTCCTCCTTCCTCAAACCTACTACACGATTCAGCAACCGCGTGTTTGATAAGCTCTAGGGAATTCAGCGAACCGGCTCCCGTGTTAATCAGCCTGTCACGCTGCTTTCTTATACTGCATATAATAAAATGTTTACATTGTTCACAATTCATAGGTTCTCACCTCCAGATATAATCTCGCGAACGAAACCTAGCGTAAACCCCGTCGCTTGTATCTCGCCACGATAATCATCGCTTGCCGTTAGCATCTGCGTTCCCTCGAAAATCCGAACACCAACATGCACACTAGCAACGTCGCCCCCTGTCCTTAGCGCCTTTTTCGTCGCTTGTGCTTCAACTCCGTCTCTAATCGCTCAAGCCGTTCATCCTTTGTTACATAATTACCTCCTATCTTTTGTCGTCCAACAATCCCCATGCATTTTTTGATAACCTGATCTTGGGAAAATCGTACATACACTACCGGTAATTCTGTTAAGCTTCATTATTCCATAATTGCCGCTAGAACCAACACGATATGTTTTCCACGGTGTTGGCCACACAAACCAACCGAACAATAAAGGCAAGATGATTATTGCCGATATTACACCTATCCTGATTGTTTTTGGCAGACTCTGAAACTGTTTCATCATCTTCTCATCTCCCTTCGGACGCTCAGTTTTACCCAATGTGTTTTGGCAGATCTTGATTAACTCGCTTGATTCTGTCTTATTGCTTCTCTGTTTCTCTTTCCCACAGGCTTCGCAGAACCTATCACCCAGCTGCATTTGCATTCTGCATTTGTCACATATTCTGAATATGATTTTGCATCTCGGGCATCTTATACGTTTGTTTTTTGATACGCTAGGAATCAACAAGGCGACACCGCAATTCCTACAATTTAAGCTTATCTTATTATTCTTCATCGCCATTTATATCTACCTATCCCAAAGTCCGCGCAGAATCTATGCTGAGGCAGCAATTTGTAATAGGGTCTTCCTCATATTTCACATTTATCGATGCCCATTGTTCCACCATTCCCGCATTGATTCAACCGAATATTATCTGTTTGCCATTCTACCACAAAAAAACATGGCAAACTCCCGCATGAAGCAAAAAACTGAACCAAATATCATGGAGCTTGCCATGTTACTTTTTCGTCCTCATCAAAAAGCATAATGGCTGAATCTGGACTATATCGTTTTATATAACCGGATATTATAGATTCTGCTGCTCCTATACTTGCGCGTTTATTTCCGTTTTTGTCGAACATCCAAAAATTCTGCCACTCATCGTCTGCATAAAGCATAACGCGTCTTTCTCCGAAGCTATCATACATAGTGAGTGTTGGAACAAAACCCATGAATAAAGAAAATCGTGGTTCTCCTTTGCTATCGTTCAATTGAAGCCCTGACACGCCATCAGTCTTTCCAGATATATTGCCAGACTTAAAATCGTAAATTGATTCTTCGTTGGAAGCAGCAAGTTCTATTCGCCTTATGCCATTGCTATCGTTCATCCATAGGTTTGGTCCACTATCGAAAACAGAAAGACTTGTGCGTATTTCACTATTGCTGTCGCTCATCCAGAGGGTTGGGGCATCATCTTTAACAACAAGCCCAGCACGTTGTTTTCCATTGCCGTCGAATATCGCAAGTCCCGGCTTGTCATCATTCACAACAATCGCCGCGCGCGTTATATCATTGCTGTCGGACATTGAAAGGTATGGCCCACTATTGTTGTTAACAGAAAGTATTGTGCGCGATTTACCATTGCTGTCGTACATCCCAAGTTTTGGTTCATCATCGTCGTCAACCCAAAGCACCGCGCGAGGTTCTCCATTGCTGTCGTACATAGCAAGGGCTGGCCCATCATCTTCAACGTAAAACAGCGCTCTTACTTCGCCGTCTCTATCAAACATCCTTAGCCATGGCCCATATTCATCAATAGCAAGCTGAGCGCGTGTTTCACCCTCCTCATTCACCAGAGTAAACGCCGTCGCTTTTATCTCTCCGTGAAATTCATCGACCGCCGTCAGCCTTTGCGCGCCCTCAAACAATCCAAACGCCAACAGGCATACTAGCAACGTTGCTCCCGGCAACCATCGTACAAGACGCTTCTGTCGCGCCAATTCCTTGCCTTGTCGCGCTACTTCCTGTTCAAGCCGTTCAAAGCGTTCATCGTTAGTCATGGCAATATCTCCCTTGAAACTTTTATCGCTATGCCGCAATCATATCACGAATAAACTAAGCACGTAAACGCTCCGCCCCTTCTTTCGTTTGAATCTGTCTCTCCAAGGTTTTGTCTTGCTCAAATCACACAACAACTATACATAAATACAGCCAATATTGCAAGTACATCTTTTCCCTCAAATTCCGACCGCCCTCTCGCAGGCCGCAACTCTCGACCGAGATTCATAACAATTGAAATGAGATAATGATTGCTTTTAGCGTATAGTAATGGGAACGGAGCGGACGAAATTTCTGTCGGAGATGTCGCCGAACAAGCCTGATGCGGCGAGGCCGTAATAGGCTTTCTCGCACATTTCATACCATCGGGCGCTTTTTGCGCAGAATGGCCGGACGCATGTCTGGACGTATCCGTCGGTGTGGACGTCGTAGATGTTGAAGCCGCCGGGATAGTCCATCGGGGCCGCCGTCTCGACGAAAGGAACCTGTTTGCCTCGGCTTTTTCGAATCGCGACTTTGTTGCCGTGCGTGTGGCCGCAGAAGACGCCTGCCACAGCCGGATGCTCGTCGATGATGTCGAGGAAGTCGGATATCCTGTTGTCGGGCGCGCGCTCGAACTTCCGCAGCGGCGGGTTGTGCGCGAAAACGAATGCCGGAATGTCGCGCATCTTCATCATCTCGCTTTTGAACAAGTCTATCGTTCGGGGCGAGAAGCGTGTGTTGCCCGTGTCGGGATGTATGTCGTCAATAAGGATGAAACCGCGTCCCTTGTGTTCGAAAGACTGAATCTCGGTGGCGGCGGGAAAGGCCTTGATAAAAAAGTCGGTTTTCGGGCTGGCGGCGCGGTCGTGGTTTCCCCGGAGAACGCGGTATGGATGCCTGAGCGTGTCTAGCATTTCTTTTGCGGTTCTGATGTTCGCCTCGGTGTGGTCGGTGACGACGTCGCCTTTGACAATTACGAAATCCAGATCGAGCTTATTCAGTTCATTAATCGCAGTCTCGTTCGTGTATTTCCAGAAAGGCTCGCCGTCGATGTCCAGTTTCAGTCCGGGCGTAACAGGGAACAGATTGAGACCGGGCAGAAAAATGAGGCCGTAGATTTTCTCTCCGATGTGGATGTCGTTGACGGTGGCGAAGCGGAAAACGAAATCTCCGGGAGCGGGGCGCAGAGTTTTGAATTCGCCTGAGTGTAGAATTCTGTCGTTGAGCGAGAGTTGAAATTTGTAAGCCGTGTCGGATTCCAGACCTGAGAATACGGCGCGGAAATGCCGCCCGTTGACCGAATCGACTGCTGAGCCGGCGGAGCCGCCGCCGGAGGCCGCGCGGCAGGACGCTGCGATGTCCGCCGGGGCGTTCGCGCGCCAGAACACCGTCGCATGGGACGCGGACACAGTGACGACTTCGACTCGGTTGATTCTCATGGGGCGAATTATAACCGACGCGGCAAACGCGCGCGATACTTTTTTCGGGGCGCGACGGAAAAGGCCATATTTGAAATAGAAGCTACATAAAACGGTTGATATTTGATAGAATACGCGACAGTAAGGAACCACAGGAACAGAGGGGCGCGGAAGGCGGAAAAGGGCGGATCGAAAGGGACGACGATTGAGCGGCTCGAACGACATTGCTCTTGAGATGCGCGGAATCGTAAAAGAGTTTCCGGGCGTAAAGGCGCTGAAGAACGTCACGTTCTCCTGTCGGCGCGGGGAAGTTCACGGGCTGGTGGGGGAGAACGGGGCGGGAAAAAGCACGCTGATGAAAGTTCTCAGCGGCGTGCATCCGTACCCCACATACGAAGGCGACATATTCATCAAGGGCGAGAGGGCGAGGTTTTCCGGGGCGAGGGAAGCCGAGCGCGCGGGCGTCGCCATCATCCATCAGGAACTCAACCTAATATCCGAGCTGACCGTCGCCGGAAACATGTTTCTCGGCAGGGAGCCGGCGGTTTCCCCATTCGGAATAATCAACACGCGGAAGATGAACGCGGACGCGCTGAAATATCTTTCTTCGTTCAACATCAAGATTGACCCCGGAGCGATAGTGAAAGACCTGTCGGTGGGCGTGCGCCAGATGGTGGAGATAGCGAAGGCGCTGTCGGTGAACGCGGACGTTCTGGCGCTGGACGAGCCGACGAGCGCGCTCACGGAAACCGAGGTCGAGAGCCTCTTCAAGACCGTCAGAGACCTCAAAGAAAAAGACGTGACGATGATATACATCTCGCACAAACTCGACGAGATATTCGCGATATGCGACCGGGTGACGGTGCTGAGGGACGGCGAGACGGTCGGCACGTACGACATCGGAGAGCTTGACCGCGACAAGCTGGTGGCGCTGATGGTCGGCAGGGATTTGACAAACCTGTATCCGGAAAGGAAGTCGAACCCCGGAGCCGAAGCGTTGCGGGTCAGCGACTTTTCGGTGTCGCATCCGTTCCTGCCGGGAGAGAAAGTGGTGAGCGGAGCGAGTTTCAGCGCGCGGCATGGGGAGGCGCTTGGGATAAGCGGGCTGATGGGGAGCGGGCGCAGCGAGCTGGTGACGGCGCTGTTCGGCGCGTTCCCGAAAGAAACGAGCGGGGATGTGTTCATCGACGGTCGCAAGGTCAGGATGCGCTCTCCGCTGGAAGCAATAAGGAACGGTATCGGGCTGGTGACGGAGGACAGGAAGCGGTTCGGCCTCGTGCTGATAATGAGCGTGGGGGAAAACATAACGCTGGCCTGTATGAGGGCGCTGAGCAAGCTCCAGTGGGTGTCGGCGAAGAAAGAGCGCTCCGTCATCGAGGAGTATTCAAAGGAACTGAACATAAAGGCCGCGAACAGCAGGGTGGCGGTGAACACGCTGAGCGGGGGCAACCAGCAGAAGGTTGTCATGGCGAAATGGCTGGCGAACTCGCCCGGAATATTGATACTGGACGAGCCGACGCGGGGCGTGGACGTCGGCGCTAGGTTCGAGATATATCAGATAGTAAACAAGCTGGTGGAATCCGGCGTGTGCGTGATAATGGTGTCTTCGGAGCTTCAGGAAGTGCTGGGGATGTGCGACCGCGTGCTGGTGATGTGCGAGGGAAAGATAACAGGGGAGTTCACGCGGGAGGAAGCGACACAGGAGAAAATAATGTCCTGCGCGACAGGGACGATGAGCCGGTCGGGCGCGGGCGCGCAAAAATAAAAATTAAAGGGGGAACGATGATGAGAGAGGCAAAGAAAAACGGATTGACCAAGAGAGCGGCGCTGGCGCTGCTGGTCTGCGTCGCGATGTTCGCGGCGGCATCGTGCAGCAAGAAGGCTGAAGAGCCGTCGGCTCCGGCGGAGCAGGGCAAGAAGGTCATCGGCGTGTCGCTGTTAAAAGAGAACGACGATTTTTACAAGACGCTCAAGAAAGGGCTTCTGGAAACCGGCGAGAGCATGGGATATGAGATGGTGATTCTCTCCGCTGACACGGACGAGGACAAACAGGACAAAAACGTGGACGCGCTGCTGCTGAAGAATCCGGCTGCGGTCGTGTTGTGCCCGGTGAACTCGAAGGGCGTTCACGCGATAATAAAGAAGATGGACGCGAAGGGCATACCGGTGTTCACGGCAGACATCTCCGCAGAAAAGGGCGGGGTGGTGTCGCACATCGCGTCGGACAACTACATGGGCGGACAGATTGCCGCCGAGCGGATGGCGGAACTTGTGGGCAAGGGCGGACTTGTGACGATAATCTACCAGCCGGGCCCGGAATCGGTGGCTGCGCGCGTGAAGGGTTTCGTGGACAAAGGCTCCGAGCTTGGCCTTGAGTTCGTCAAGGACGCGGCAGGGCAGGTCATGCAGTACGACGGCAACGACGACCAGCAGAAGAGCGAAGAGCGCGCGAAGACGGCGATCGCCGGAAATCCCAAGCTGGCTGGCATTTTCGCGGCGAACGACAACATGGCCGCAGGAGCGGAAGCGGCGATCCTCGGAAGCAAGAGGACCGGGATAGTCCTCATCGGCTACGACGCCGCCCCGATGGCGCAGAAGAAGATCGACGGCGGTGGCGTGTGGAAGGCTGACGTTATGCAGAATCCGTTCGACATCGGAAAGATAACGGTGGAAACGATAGACAAGCATCTGAAGGGCGAGAAAGTTGAGCCGGTGGTCGGAGTCGCGGTCGGATTGTACGACGGAGCAAAATGACGTCGCGCGGCGGCAGTCCCGCCGAGGCCGGAAGGAATCGCTTATGAAAAAAATGAGTCAGCCGGCGAGGTTCCTCACAGACAACGGCATGTATATAGTCATGGCGTTGGTCTTTGTGTATTTCGCGGTGTCGGCGCCGGGGTTTCTGACAGCGAACAATATTGCAAGAATACCGCTACAGAGCGCGTTCGTGATACTCATCGCCACAGGAATGACGATGGTGATAATCACGGGGGGGATAGACCTTTCTGTGGGGTCGGTGGTGGCTTTCACGGCGGTGATATTTTCGCTGATACTCAGGCAGTATGCCGTCGCGGTTCCGCTGGCGATACTAGGCGCGCTCATCGCCGGGGCGACATCGGGCGCGTTTGTAGGGTTCTTCATCGTCAAGTTCAGGGTCCCGCCGTTCATAGCGACGCTGGCGATGATGACGATAGCGCGGGGGCTGGCGCGGCTGTTCGCCCAGAACTCCAAGATTTTCATAGAGAACCCGGCAATCGAGAAATACAGCGATTTCATAATGATCAAGGAGATAGCGATAACCAACGCGATAGGAGTGCCGTATCTGGTGGTCCTGATGCTGGCAGTGGTGGTCTTTCTGGGGCTTGTGCTGATGAAGACCCGGTTCGGGCGGTACGTCACGGCCACCGGGGGCAACGAGGAGGCCACCAAGCTTTCTGGAGTCAACGTCAATCAAGTGAAGTTCATGGTTTACGTCATAAACGCGTTTCTGGCGGCGGTGGTCGGCGTGATGATGGCCAGCAAGTTCATGAACGGCAACCCGGAGTTCGGGGTGATGTGGGAGCTGGACGCGATAGCCGCGTGTGTGGTGGGCGGAACCAGCCTGATGGGCGGCAAGGGAAATATCTTTAAGACATTGTTCGGCGCGCTGCTGATAGGGATGCTCGACAACGGGCTTCTCGCGCAGGGGCGCAGCTCTGAAATGATATATATCATCAAAGGCATCATCATCCTCGGCGCCGTAATCATCGATCAGGTGAAGGAGAAATAGCGGCGGCGCGGATTCATTCTTTCAAAGGACGGAATCCGACATGAAAATGAGACTTAAAAACACGCGGCTCGCGGCGATTGCGGCAACAGCGGCGGTAGCCGCCGCGCTTCTTGCGCCGGCGGCGTCAAAGGCGGCTCCTAGAATGTGCGACCCTGCTTCCACTCCCACAGTGTATCTCGTCAACTACGCGCATCTCGACACTCAATGGCGGTGGTCGTACCGCGACTCCATAGACAATTACATCGCGGACACCATGTTCGACAACTTCAGAAACTTCGCGAAGTTTCCGAACTACAGGTTCAATTTCACCGGCTCTCTCCGGTACGAGATGATGAAGGAGTATTACCCGGAGGACTACGAGAAGGTCAAGGAGCATATCGCAGCCGGAAGATGGTTCGTGTCGGGTTCGTCGGTGGACGAGACGGACGTGAACGCGCCGTCGCCTGAGTCGCTGACGCGCAACATACTTTACGGCAATTTGTTCTTTAAGAATGAGTTCGGAAAAATCAGCGAGGACTACATGCTGCCGGACTGTTTTGGGTTCCCGGCGTCAATGCCGTCCGTGCTCGCGCACGCCGGGTTGAAGGGGTTTTCGACTCAGAAACTGACGTGGGGCTCGGCGGTCGGGATTCCGTTCAACGTCGGCAAATGGATCGGGCCGGACGGAAGGTATATCATTGCCGCGTTGAATCCGGGCGCGTATGTCAGCAGCTTGAGAGAGGATTTGAGCAAAAGCAACGATTGGCTTGAGCGCGCCCGCAAAAACGGCGAGAAAACGGGTTTCGCCGCCGACTTCAAATATGTGGGAGTGGGCGACAGGGGCGGCGCGGTGGACGAAGAATCGGCTTCTTGGATAAACAAGTCCGTCGATGGCGAAGGCCCGCTTTGCGTCAGCGCCCGCGCCTCAGACGACATCTTCAAGGATATGAAACCTGAGAACATCGCCAAACTGCCTACCTTCAAAGGCGACATGCTGCTCACCGAGCACTCCGCAGGCTCAATCACTTCTCAAGCGTACATGAAACGATGGAACAGAAAGAATGAGCTTCTGGCCGACGGAGCCGAACGCGCTTCGCTGATAGCCGACTGGCTCGGATCCATAAAATATCCGACCTTGAGATTGCGCGGATTGTGGCACAAGATTCTTGGGCTTCAAATGCACGACATCCTTCCCGGAACCGCCATTCCTGAAGCTTACGAGTATTCATGGAATGACGCGGTCATAGGGCTGAACACTTCCGCGTCCATACTCACGGCGGCGGCAGGCCCTGCCGCTATGATGCTGGACACCGAAGTTCAGGGAGAGCCTGTAATTGTGTTCAACCCGTTGAGCGCGGAGCGTGAAGACTTGGTAAGAGCCAAGGTAGGCTTCGGAGCATCGGCTCCCGCAGCCGTTAGGGTGTTTGGCCCGGACGGCGCGGAGGTTCCATCCCAGATAGTCGGCAGGTCGGGCGCGGAAATCGAAGTGATGTTCCTCGCGAAAGTTCCGTCCGTCGGATACGCCGTATTCGATGTTCGCGCGGCGGAAGCTCCGTCGGCGATTCAAACGGGATTGTCAGTCACGAACAACACACTTGAAAACAAGCGGTTCAAAGCCACACTGGACGCCAACGGCGACGTCGCAAGCCTGTTTGACAAAGCGAACGGGCGCGAAGTCCTGTCCGCTCCGGCAAGGCTTGAAATGATGGAGGACACGCCGAGGGAATGGCCGGCGTGGAATATCGACTGGAGCGACTGGTCGAAACCGCCGAAGGACGCCGTGAAAGGGCCGGCGGAAATAAAGATTATCGAGACAGGCCCGGCGCGCGTCGCGCTCGAAGTCACGAGACATCACGGGTTCTCAACTTTTAAGCAGGTGATTAGCCTAGCGGCCGGTGGTTCAGGCGACAGGCTCGAATATGACACAACTCTCGACTGGCGCGAAAAGGAAACCACACTGAAAGCGGCGTTCCCGCTCACGGCGGCGCGCGACTCCGCGAGCTATAACCTGAAACTCGGCGTCGTTGACCGCTCGAACAACAACGAGAAAAAATACGAAGTTCCCCACCATGAGTGGTTCGACCTCACCGACGCGTCCGGCGACTACGGAATGGCCGTTCTCGAAGACAGCAAATACGCTTCGGATAAGCCGTCCGACAACGTGATAAGGCTGACGCTGGTCCGCACGCCCGGATGTTTTTCGTACTGCGATCAGGCGACGCAGGACATGGGCCGCCACCGGTTCACGTACGCGATGGCTCCGCACAAGGGGGACTGGCGCGAAGGCGGCGTCCACTGGCAGGCGGCGCGGCTCAACGAGCCTTTGTTGCCTTTCAACTCTGGAAAACGCAAGGGAACGCTCGGACGCTCGTTCTCATTCATGCAAGTCGGCTCTTCTCAGGTCATCGTCCGCGCTTTGAAGATGGCCGAGGAGTCCGACCGTATAATCGTGCGGTTGCAGGAGCTGAACGGCAAACCTGCTCAGGGCGTCGCAGTGTCTTTCGCGACTCCCGTCATCGAGGCGATGGAAGTGGATGGACAGGAGCGGGAGATAGGCGCGGCCAAAGTTGTCAACGGCGCTCTGACGGTGGATATGGAGCCGTTCATAATGCGCACTTTCGCAGTTAAGATAGGCGACTCCGGCGCGGCCGCCCCGCAGCCGAAGTCGGTCCTGCTCGACCTCCCGCTCAATTTCGCCGCCGCGACTAAGGACGGCGAAAAGAACGATTCCGGCTTCGACGGCGCGGGCCTTTCATACTCAGCCGACATGCTGCCCGGCGTGTTGACCGTGGACGGGGTGTCGTTCAAGCTGGCGGAAGGCGGCGCGGGCAAACTTAACTCCGTCGCCTGCGAGGGCCAGTCGGTTGCGTTGCCGAAAGGCAAATACGGCAAGGTTTACATTCTTGCCGCCGCGACGGAAGACGGCGTGTCCGGCGCGTTCAAGACGGGGGCTACTAGCGTTGACGTCGGCGTGCAGAAATGGAACGGCTTCATCGGCCAGTGGGACAACCGCATTTGGAAGAACGACCGCGAGATATACGGCCTCAAGCCGGCCTTCATCAAACGCGACCCCGTGGCGTGGTTCGCCTCTCACATGCATAACAGAGACGGATTGAACATCTCGTACAACTTCACATACATTTACAAATACGCCGTCGAACTGCCGCTGGGCGCTTCGACACTGCAACTGCCGAATGATCCGCGTATAAGGATTTTTGCGGCGACAGCCGTAGAAAGCGCGGTGGACGCGGTTTCTCCCGCATTCCCGCTCTATGACGTTTTCGAGCCGCCTCAAGAGGACTACCCAGCTCTCAGCCCCTTGCCCGGCGAACATAATGACACTATTTTCGTTCACATCAACCATCCGTGGTATTCACAGTACGACACTCTGAAATTCAACATCGGCGCGGAAGTTTCCGAGAACTCTCAGACTTACCGCTCTCCGATTATGGTGACGGACAGGGCGACAGTCTACGCGCGCTCTTACGGGAAAGACGGGAAGACAAGCAAAGTCGCGCGGGGCGAGTATGTCGTCAACGATGTGACCCCGCCCGGCGTAAAGTCAGTCGAGGCGTTCGACCTTGCTCCTGCGGCTCTGGTCAGGTTCACCGAGCCTGTGGAAAAGAAATCTGCTGAGACCGCTTCGAACTACTCTCTGGAATCGGGTCTGACGGTTACCTCCGCTTCGCTTTCCGAAGACGGGCTTTCTGCGACCCTAACTCTGTCGGCCCCGCCCGCAGTCAACACAAACTACATCCTCAAAGCGGTTTCGATTAAGGACAGGTCGCCAAAAGCAAACGTGATTAAGGAGCCTGTCTCATTTAAGTTCGCCACAATCAGTCCCGCTTATTATTTGAAGATTAGGACGAAGGACATTAGTTACAGTCTGGGAGTGCCGGGCATAAGCCGCGACTATTCTCTGTCGGGAAGCCCGTCGGCGGCCGGCGGCATCTTCGGTCTGGCTCTCAGGCTGAAAGGCGACGGCGACTACATTGTAATAAATGACCGTTCGGAACTTAATCCCTCAGAGGCCGTCACTGTGGCGGCTTGGATAAATCCGAGGGACTGGGCCTCTGACCGGATAATCCTTCAGAAGAGCGGCGGGGATGGCCAATACCGGCTGGGCGCGCGCGGCGGCAAGCTGTCGTTCGCGATATCCGGCGTCGGAGAAGCAGGCGGAGCGCTGCCTGCGCAAAAAGAGTGGAGCCACGTCGCCGCCACATACGACGGTTGGACGATGCGCCTGTTCGTCAACGGGAATCTCGTTGATGAGAAGCCCGCTGTCGGCGCTGTTCCTTTCAACGGAGGCCCGCTCTACATCGGGTCCAAAGGCAAAGATTCCGCAATCGGCGAATTCTTCAAAGGCGACATGGATAAAGTTACTGTTTGGGGAGCGGCTCTGCCTGCCGAGCATATCGCGAGACTCGCCGCGAAAGAGTGATGCCGGACTAAAGCCGGGCGTTATTTGCGCGAATCCGCCATTAGGATTTGGGGTTATTCTTCACATTGCGGGCGGCCCGGTTCGCTATTGACTCTTCTTCTCTCCCATTTCTTTGAACAGGGAGAAACCCGGCCGGATAACGGGCAACAGCCGCATCGCTTCGTTCACTTTGCCCATCACCGCTATCTCGCCCTTGCTGATAGCGCTCATTATATTCACTTTCTGAAGCCAGAAGAGGCGCGCCGTCTCGGTGTGCATCCTCATTGACACCACCGGCTCGATGTCGTTCTTGCCGAGGTGTATCGCTATGGGGTCCGCGCTGCAATCAACAGTCAACACAGCTTCCTCGTCTCCCCAGTTTTCGTTGAAATAAATGAATCTCACTATGATGCCGGATTTCTGAAGCTGCTCCGTGACTTTTGGATTCAGGAAGAGTTTGCGCGCGAACTTGTCGGCCACCTTGTACATAGCATCCAGCGTTATCGCCGGTTGAGGCTCCTGAGACGGCTCGGCCGTTTTTTCTGTCGAAACAGAATCGGCGGGGGAGGGCGGGGCGGCTGTCGCGGCGCTCGCTTCCTCCTTCGCATCTCCCGCTAGCGGCTCTACTCCGTTCCATGCTTTTCTGAAAAACGCCGCCATCATTTCTTCATCTGGCTGGATGGGATTGGTGAACATCGTGCCGTCCATCAACGCTTTCTCCACAAGCGCCGGCAAAGCGTTTTCAGGAACTCCCGCGTCCTTCAAACTTTGCGGCAAGCCAATCTTTTTATTAAGCCCGCGAACCGCGCGTACCGCCGCGACCGCCGCGTCTCTCTGATTCATTCCCGGCGCGGCGACTCCCATTGCGGCGGCCGCAGCCGCGTACGCGTCCTCGCTCTCTTCGATATTGAACTCCATTCCGTACGGAAGAAGCAGCCCGCAGGCCGTTCCGTGCGGGACGCCGCATTCCGCCCCGCATGCATGCGCCGCCGCGTGGACTATCCCCACAAGCGTGTTCGAGAACGCCGTCCCCGCGCAGAAAGACGCTAGAAGCATCTCCCCTCGCGCGGCTGCGTCCGCTCCGTTCGCAACGGCGGCGGGCAGACTTCTAAATATCATCTTCGCCGCCTGAAGCGCGGCCCCCTCGCTTATCGGCTGGCTGTTGGTCGAATGCAGAGACTCAATCGCATGCGCGAGCGCGTCCATTCCTGTGCCTGCTGTGACGCTCGGCGGCATCGACATTGTGAGTTCCGGATCGAGAATCGCCGCGTTCGGCATTATCGCCGGATCAGAAAAACTTATCTTCAGGTTCCTCGCGCGGTCCTTTATGACAGCCGCAGATGTCGCCTCGCTGCCTGTTCCGGCGGTGGTCGGGATCGCTATCAACGGCGGCGCTTCGCCTTTCAGCACGTTCAGTCCTTCCGGCAGCTCTCCGCCTTCGGACATCATTATCCTTGCGCCTTTCGCCGTGTCTATCACGCTCCCGCCGCCAAGCGCGATTATCCCGTCCGCGCCACAGTCTTTCGCCTGCTCATATCCGCGTCTGACAACTTCTATCCCCGAATCCTGAGGAATGTCCGACATCTCTCCAGCGAGAGCAAGCCCCTCCGATTCCAGAGACGCTTTTATCTTTTCCACAAGCCCCGCTCCGGCGAAAAACCCGTCTATCATCAGCAACGGCTTGCGCATCTTCAGCTTTGCGGCGACCCTTCCTACCTGATCGACGCTTCCGGCTCCGAAAACAACTCTCGGCGCGCTAATATACTCAAAATATTCCAAATCGCTCATAATCCCTCCGGATCCATTTTTCGCTTGTGTCGCCTGTTAAGTATATCTCCTGCCGGGCGCGGATGACAAATCCTACGGAATCATTTTGACCGCGCCTTTGAACTCAGGCCATATATAATATTCATCCGCGAGGTCTTCCGCCACCACCTCGCGCAGAGTCTTTCCGAGGTCTGTTATGTCAATCGCCGTCAGGAAAGAGTTGAACCCCGTTCCGCCCATGAACAGGTGGCTTGTCGAAGCGACGGAATAAAATGAAGCGCCGTCAAGCGGAACTCCGTCGATCAAAATATCGCTCACCCGCGAACCTGCGGGAGCCGCCGCGTTAAGCGCAAACTCAAGCCCTGAAACCTGCAGCAGCATCGGATGTCTAAAGCCTGAAACCGAGTGTTCCAGCGCATCCCGCAGTTTTGCTCCGGATAGTTTTCCGGACACCACATTCTGCCTCGTGTACGCGGGAAGAACGGCGTGCAAATCAATCAGCGAGATGTCGCCCTCCGGGATTCCGGCCCCTATCAACGTCGTGTCGATTACTGCAATCTGCGTCCCGGCGGCGTTGCGTATCGCGTCTGCTATGCGCCTTCCCAACCTGTTCTCTTTTTGCCTGACGTCAGACGCGTCAAGGTCAATCAAGCTTGTCGCAATTTTCAATTCGGTTTTCTTCTTGAACTCCTCCAAGTATGCGCCGTATATCGCCGCGAGGTCTTTCGCTTCCGGAATATCAAGAGATGTCTCGACAAGACGGTTGCTAGTTTTTACATCGACGATTTTGTCTTTCTCATCGAAAGAGAAAAGGAGTTCGATAATCCCCACCGCTTCGCCCCTGCTGCCTGAGTTGAAAACCTCCGTCGCTCCGACCTTCGCCGGAGGATAGACTCTCTTGTGGGTGTGTCCGCCGAGAATCATATTGATCCCTGTCGCGTTCTGGGCAAGCAACATGTCCTGCTCGAATCCAAGATGCGACAGGACGATTACGAAGTCGGATTTCTCTTTAATCTCAGGCATAAGAGCCGCCAGAGCGTCCGCCGGAGGAGTTATTCTCGTTCCTTCAAGATATGGCGGCCAGATATAATCCTCGGTCTGTTGAGTGGCAAGCCCGACCACCGCTATCCTTGCTCCTTCGAATTCTCGGATGATGTACGGTTTCACGTTTGAAAAGTCGCGCTCGGCGGGAAACAGCGCGTTCGCCGCCAGAAAGGCGAAGTCCGCGTTGGCGGCATGTTTCTCCAGCGCTGCCATTCCCCACTCGAAATCATGGTTGCCTAGCGTCATCGCGTCATATCCAACGGTGTTCAGCAACTCAATCATCGGCTCGCCTTTGAATGAATATACCAGAGGCGTTCCGTGAAGGAGGTCCCCGGCGTCGAGAGCGAGCGTGTTCGGGTTCTCCGCCCGGACGCTTCTTATAATCGAAGCGGCTCTGAGGATTCCCTGTTCAGGCCGCAGCCCGGCGGTGGACGCGAAATCAGAGCCTCGCGCCGTTCCGTGAAGATCGTTCGTGTGCGTTATCGTCACCAACGCGGCTCGCGCCGGCTGAACCTGAGCCGCCTCCGCGGCCTCTGCCCGGTTCCATGTTTCGCAAAGCCCTGTGAAAACAATTGCAAACGCAATCGTTGCGGCAATGATTTTATAGCGAATTGAAATATGGATGCTCATGATGGTGTGTTCCCGTCTGTCGTTATTATTGCGATTGCGGCAGTCGTCTCTTTTCTCAAATCATTCGCGGCGGCGTGGGCCAATCGGGCAGGGTAGGGCAGTCGGGTTCCCCGCGCGCACTCAAGCGTTATCCTAATCGCCGTTTCGATGTCTATTCTATGCCCAACCGAAACGAAAACAGGTTTGACGTCCCTTTTAGTGCGAAGCGCCGCGCCTGCCGGCTTTCCTTTATAAATAATGTCGGACATATCTCCGCGCTCATTACCCACATTAGAATATTCGCCCGCAAGCGGCGATTTCGCCACTCCGAAAGCAGGCAAATCCAAAGAAAGCCCGATGTGGCAAGCAAGACCGAATCCCCTCGGATGCGCTTTTCCATGTCCGTCTATCATTACGGCGTCCGGTTTTGACGCGAGCTTCTCGAATGCCATCAGCGCCGCCGGAGCTTCTCTGAACGACAACAATCCCGGCACGTATGGAAAACCAGTGTCTAGCGCCGCAGTCGCCGTCTCTATAATCTCCATCTCAGGATACGACACGACCACTACCGCAGCGCACATATGCTTGGAAAACCTCTCGCATGACACATCCGCCGCCGCGAGCGTCTTCGGCAATCTCCATGCAGGTTTTTCTTCGGTCGCTTTGCAGACCAGCTCTTTTTGAATCGCCACCGCTTCCGCAGGCGACACATCCCATCTGTGAAGAATCCCGACTTTCATAACGGTATTATAGTCCGCGAAGAAAACGAATTGAAACCGAATCCTAATGATGGATTCGGTATAAGATGACATAATAAGAAAAAGGGGGAAACCCTCCTTCAGGCTCCCCCCCCCGCAATACAGCATTCCATTCCAGAAGCGTCGGGCGATTCGCAAGCCTTCCGCTATTTATCGTCTCTATCGTTAACGGCTATCCCCGCAGGGATTGTCCGCCCATTTCGTTCAAAGCGCTTCGCTCGCGTCAACTTCGGGATGAACACCATAGTCCCTTCAAATGCTCCACTTCAGAGCCTCCGTCGCAGTATTCCCCCCACGATGCGGAGGATGACATGTGGGACATGTCCCGTCCCGTTTCCGGCCTACCGCCCGAGCTTCCCGATGACTCTTTCATTGGTATCCCCTCCGATCATCCAATTTTCTTTGTCTTACTTATGTAACAACAGACGGCTCGTTTGGTTTCAGGTTTTAGAGAAAACTTTTCGCAAAAAAAAAGCCGGGGTTGAATCCCCGGCTTCTTTGTTTCGTTTCTGAATGACCGATTACTTAGACTTCTTAGCGATAATTCTTGGTTCGACTTCTCCTTCGAAATAACCGTCATCCGGTATCAAATCAGAGAAATTCTCATAAGTTCCAATCTGATTGATAGGCGTCAGGACATCGCCGTCGAGCGTGCAGACCATCCATATCGGGCCGACGCCGGATGCGGGAACGTTGAAAGATGTCAACAAGGAATCGCCGGAGTAGACATCGACTCTTGCGCCGGATGTCAGCAGGCTTGTGCTTGTATCCTCGCTGTCCGAGTAATTATTAACGTAATAGACATAAGTTCCTTCCGAGTATTGCTGAACGATGGTGATTGTTTCTGGGCCGTAAGAATCCGTGTCGTCCAAGTCAAGAATAGTCATCGGTTCGGATTCTGCGTTTCCTTCATCGCCATGATACACATGGTAGTAAGACTCCCCGCCGTTCAGCGGAATGTGGATGTGGGAATCCAAATCGCTAGGATAACTGCCCCATGTCAGCACGAACCTGTAATCGCCATCTCCCAAGAATACCGGAGCCACGCTTTGGTTGAAATCTGAAACGGTCTCGCCGCCGACCACTGCGACGCCTATCCTTGAGGTTATTATGCCCTCGCCTGAGAACACAGCGGTGTAGTTCCCGGCGGGCACGCCTTCGACACAGTACGCGCCGTATTCGTCAGTGACGTCGGACGCCGCGGAATTCCCCGTCAGATAGTTATGGCCGGGTATTAAAGACACATTGATATCCGGCATCTCCGAGTTGTCCAACGCGTTGACCACAGTTCCGCAAACGCTTCCATTGCCGCTATAAGAACTGGGAACGATGAAAATTGTGCCGGCCGAAGCTCCTGACTGATTGTTGGCGACTATTCTAGCTTGAGCGGTGATATACCCGTCTTTGCTGATTGTGTAAAAATGCTCGCCAGTTCCGGGTTGCGCGGAAAAGAATCCCTCTTGATCGGAATACGCTGATTCACCATTGATATAAATTTGCCCGTCTGCCACGGGTTCGCTGGTCACTGCGTCATATATTCTGCCGCTTACGAATCCGGGCCCGCTGGGATGCGTGTCGAGTCCGGCTTGCGCTACTATGCCTGCCAGAAATTGCTGAAACTCTCCGCTCCAATTCGGCGGATCATATGGATCGCCTCCGACAAATTCTTCCATCATGAGAAAATACATCATCATCATTAACTCTTCGGGGGGAGCTTCTGCGAACATTTCATCGATAGATGAAGCTATAGCCGCTTTCACTTCGTTTGTGATCACGCTCGTATTCGACAGGGCCGCGCTTTGGCTCTTTGCGTAATACATCAGGGCGAGGGTCTTAATGTGAGACTCGAAATTCAAAGTCACATCAGATGTAACTCCGTCTTGAATGGTATCCACCAATCCGCCTATGTGCAACGTTAATGCCGGACCTTCGACATCGCCTTCAGCCGCAGCGCGTCCTGCGTGGTTGCTGTTTTCCGTCACATGAGCCGCCACAACATAGTTGGAGCCGACTGGGATGCTCGTGATGAAGAACGTCCCGGTGACTTTTTCCGTCGTTTCGTTGTACGTCAGGGTGGATGTGGTGCTTGCCACCGTCGTCGGCGCTCCGGTCGCGTCATAGCTCGTCACATTGATCAGAGCGTTGTACGTGTAAGTGTAGGATTCCTCGCCGCCCTGCATCGCGTCTCTGGGCAGTTCGATCCTGAGTTTCAGGTTGCTCGAAGACTGCGCGGCGCTTCCGCCCCCGCCGCCCCCGCAGCCTGTCGCCAACGCAGCCATCATTGCTAGGGCCGCTATCGGCGCGATTATTCTTCCGATTCTTTTCTTGGATGTCATCTTGGCATTCCTCCCTTTATCGCCGTCGGTTCTGATTTCCCCCGGTCCCTCGGGGCCGGTCTGTTTCAGGTTAGAACTCTATCGTTCCCTGCACACAACCGCCGCCCGCGGGGCAGACCTGTTCCGCTACGTCGGATATAACATTCTGGATGGTCGTCTGCTCGATCACATTGTCTTTGACCGTGTTGATAACCGTTTCGATTATCGCTGCGGCCGGGGCTGCCGGGGCCGCAGGAGCCGCTTCCGGAGCTGCCGCTGTTTCCGCGACTTCCTTCAGTTCGTTTCCGGCGTCCTTAAGCTCCTGCAACTGCGTCGGCGGAATCGCCGTCGGAGGCGCAGGCGGTTCGCCCGCCGTCACCATCGACGAGAATCCTTCGGCCACCATCACCTCGACGTCGCCGACCGCCACGTACACGCTTCCCTCGACGACCGCCACCGTAGCCTGATTGCTGGCCGGGTCTATCGCCGTGTCGAACGTCGTTCCGCGCACTCCTGCGGTAGCCACCGGCGTCTTGACGGTGAACACCGAGTCGGAGGTCTGCAACTTGGCCACTTTCGACATCACGCGGCCCTTTTCCATATTTAATTCGGTCTTGGACGTCCCGCCCGCGCGGCTCGACGCCTCAACCTTCAGAATCGACAGCGGATACACCTTCGCCGCCGTTCCGTCCGGCCACACGAGCGACACCTCGCCGTCGGCCCCCGTCTTCACAGAAGCGCCCTCGGGCAGCATCGCTCCCTCGGCGGCCTTTGCCCACGCCGCGTCCGCAGTCGCCCGCGCCGTCACGTCTCCCTTGATTCCTACCAGCTTCGCCTTCACCGGCGCCGCCCACGCCCCGGCGCACATCACCGCCAGCGCGATCGCCGCCGCCATAATCGTCGTTCCTATCCTCTTCATCTTTGCGCCTCCTTGAGTTATTCCTTCGTCGATATTATCTGAATGACCTCGTGAGCGTCAGCCGCCCCACGACGTCGTCGCCCGGATTCCCGTCGTACACGTTGTCGATGAGCAGCGCGCCCAACGTCAGTTTCGTCGTCTCGCCCAGCTTGTAGGCGAGCCGCCCCGCGAACTGATTCGTGAGCTGATCGCTCTCGGCCACGCTGTAAGAGTAAGTGTACGACAAAGCCCCTTCCAGCCTCGCGCTCAACTTCGGAAACTTAACCTCGAACTGCTCGTTGAGCGACTGCTGCTCGCTCCATGAAGCCATCGTGCTGTAGCTCGACGTCAGACTGTACAGCGGCCCCTTTTGAGACTTCGGATTGAAATTCACAACCAAAGTCCCCGAAAACCTGTCCTTCTTGTTCTCCGCCGTCAGTCCCCGCTCCTTATTGATCGTATGCGTGTAGCCCGCGGTGCCGATCACCTTCGGGCAGAACACCTGAGTGAGATTCACGCCCATAATATGGCTCATCGTCTCTCCCTCGTCGAGGCTGAACCTGTTCATGTAAAACGCCCCGCCGATAGTCCCCTTGTCCAGTTCGCGGAACAGAGAAACCATCTGATAGCCGAGAACCTCGCTGCCGTAGTTGCCCGAGCCGTCGTCCATCTTGCTGTGAGATTCCACTCGCGTCATCGTCGAAATCTTCACCGGCCCGGTGGCGCACAACGCCGCCGACCCGAACATAGCCGCGCAAACAGCCAGCGCCGCCGCAAACATCGCCTTTCCTCTCATAACCTGTCTCCTTTCAAACTTCGAATAGTATTTATAACATGTCTATTATTAGCTTTTCACGTCGGATTTTCAAGATACAGACAAAATTAACAATGTTTTACTTATAGCATAATATGGTTTTTTAGTATGTGCTTATGGTCACACTCAACCACAATTCATTCGCAATTCCTTTTGGGAAAAAATCCTGCCGAAAAGCGTTTGGATTATGATTAAAGGATACTCTTTACAAGAATATCAATTTATATAAGCTGTTGTTCAATCAGCAGAATAAACTAAAATAAAACAAGACGGGAGACTGATTTTGATAGTTTCGGTTCATCAGCCGCACTATTTGCCGTGGCTGGGATATTTCGATAAGATAGCCGCAAGCGATCTGTTTGTGTTGCTTGATAACGTGCAATATAAAAAGAGGGAATACCAGAACCGGAATAAAATAAGGACGCGGCAAGGTGTCAAATGGCTCACCGTGCCGGTGGCGACGGCGGGCAAGTATGAACAGACGACCGGAGAGGTGGAAATTGAAGGCGGAACAGGGTGGAGAGAGAAGCATTTAGAGACGCTCCGGCACGCGTATTCATCGGCTCCGCATTTCAAGCGGGTGATTGAGGGACTTGAAGAATTGTACATGGGCAGAGAGTGGGCAAGGCTGGCGGAGCTAAATGCCGCGATGCTGGCGTGGTTTATGAAAGAGATGGACATAGAGACGCGGGTGGCGCTCGAGAGCGAGCTTGGAACGGGCGGCTTGAGCACGGAGCGAATCGTGAACATCTGCCGCGCCGTAGGGGCGGATGTCTATCTTTCAGGCTCCGGCGGCAGGGACTACATGGACGAGGAACTGTTCGAAAAAGCGGGATTAAAACTGGAATATCAGAAGTACGAGCATCCCGTGTACCCTCAGGTCCACGGCGGTTTCGAGCCGTTCATGGGAATAGTCGATTTATTGTTTAACGTCGGAAAAGACGCGGCGGGAATCGTAAGGAGCGGAAGGAGATAACATGAACGTATTGGCGATAGGCGCGCATCCGGACGACATAGAATTCGGGTGCGGCGGAACGTTGCTGAAGCTAAGAAAGGCTGGGCACTCGGTGAATCTTCTGGTGATGACCAAGGGAGAATCGGGAGGGGCGGCGGGCTGCAGGGCGGACGAGCAGCTTGCTGTGGCGGATTTCCTCGGCGCCGAGGCTCTTTTCTGGGGCGGGTTCGAGGACACGAAAATCCCGGTCGACAGCGACACGATAAACACCATCGACGATACGATAGAAAAAACTTCAGCCGACATGGTTCTGTTCAACTTCTGGGAAGACACGCATCAGGACCACCGGGCGCTTGCGAAATGCGCGGTTTCGGCCACCCGTCACGTAAAAATGGCGCTGGCCTTCGAAGTCCCGACCTCCGACGGGTTCGAGCCTCGCATGTTTGTGGACATCGGCGACGTGATGGATGAAAAAATGAAGCTTCTGCGGCTCCACGCCTCGCAATTGGATAAAACGAAGGTTCCGAGGCTGATGATAACAGACAGCGTGACAGCCTGCGCAAACTTCAGGGGATTTCAAGCCAGAGTGAAATTCGCGGAAGGTTTTATGCCGGTCAGATATTTGATGAACTGGTAAAAATTTTAATAATGCGTGTTTGAAAAACGGGCTTTTCGGGTAGAAAACGAGATGTTGGGGTTGAGGGCGAACGCGCATGGAGTCGCGGAAGATGAGAGTTTTCAGGAGTGTGGCGGTTCCGGTCGCGGCTGCCGGAGTCGCTTTTATTCTATACAGAATATTTTCCGGCGCTCAGTGCGCAGGACTGCTCAGGCATTTGAGGTTGTTCACTCTGGCGTTGTTCCTCGCGACGTTGCTGACGCCGGCTATGGGCTGGGTGGCGAATCGGGTCGGAGCCTTAGACAATCCCGGCGACAGAAAAATTCACAAGCTTCCCACTCCGCTGCTCGGCGGGGCGGCGGTATTCGGCGCTTTTTTCCTTTCGCATGTTTTCCAGATGGATTTTACACGGGAGATGACAGGTCTTTTCATAGCCGGATTTCTTATGCTCGCGGTAGGCACGATAGACGACGTAAAAGGCGGGCTGCCGTCATCAGCGAGGCTTCTGGCGCAGGTCGCCGCTTCATTGATTGTGATCGCGTTCGGCATGAGGCTCAATCTGATGTCGCACACATGGTGGGGGCCGCCGATGAGCGTCGCGCTCACCGTATTCTGGCTTGTCGGCATCACAAACGCAATCAATTTCCTTGACGGAGTGGACGGTCTGGCCTCCGGACTTTCGGCATCGACTTCCGCCATATTTTTTATCCTTGCATACAGGCTCAACGACCCTTATCTCGCCTTCATAACAGTGACTCTCTGCGGAGCCTCCCTCGGTTTTCTGTTATTCAACTTCAAACCCGCGCGGATTTTTCTGGGAGACGGCGGGGCAGGGTTCATCGGGTTCACGCTCGCCGCGTTCGGCGTCATGGGCAACTGGTCGGGAGGCAACCCGATTGTTTCTTTTTCCATCCCGATAATAGTTCTCGGCGTCCCCATATTCGACATGATATACACGACGGTGGAGAGGCTTGCGACCGGGAAAGCCCGCGGGCTGAAGCAACTGCTCGAATACACAGGGCGCGACCACCTTCATCACAGGCTGGCAGGCCTAGGCTTCAACGATATCCAGACCGTTCTGTTCATCTGCCTTGTGACTCTCGCGCTCGGGTTCGGCGCGTCGGTGATTCCGACAGCCCCGAAAATGACCACCGTCTACCTTATGATGGCTCAGGCGGTGTGCGTTTTCGTGATTATCACGCTGCTAATGTTGTACGGAGCGCGAAGGAACGGCAACGGGAACGGCGGCTGATTGCCTGATTATCCGATAAACAATATCATATAGTTTCATGCGAACCGGCGCGGGAGCGCCGGCGGAGGCGGTCGCTTTGGCGCGTATCAGGTCGGCCACGATGGGCGGAAGGGTGGCAAAGAACGCCGCGTACTTGATGCTGTCCATCATCGTCGGCAAAGGACTGTCTCTTCTGGCGGTTGTGGTGGTGGCCCGCAGACTGACCCCCGACCAGTTCGCCGTGTTCGCTTTCGCGCAATCGTTTCCGCTTCTATTCATGATACTCGCGGATTTCGGCATAGACGGCCTGATGGTGCGGGAGATAGCCGTCAGGCGGGATGGCGCGCGGGATTATATCGGCAGACTTATCCCGCTGAAAGCGGCGCTAGTCCTCGCTTCGGGGGCGATCACCATCGCGGCTCTTGCGGCGTCCGGACTCGAAAAAGAGAAAATCGCGGTCGCGGTAGTCTTCACCGCTTATACGCTCGGCAGGTCGGTAGTCACGTTCCTGATAGCAGTTTTCCGGGCGTTCGAGGAAATGGGATACGTGACGGTGTCCACAGTGGTCGAATACGCGATGGCGTGCGCGCTCATGTGGGCGGCGCTGAGCGCGGGGGACGGCGCGCTGAAAGCCGCCCTGTTGTATCTGGCTGCGCTGGGAGTGGCGCTTGCGGTCATGGCGGCTCTGCTCGTCTCCCGCGTCGGCTTTCCCAAACCGACTGTGGATATGCCTCTTTGGAAGGCCTCGCTGGCGATGAGTTTTCCTCTGGCCGTCGGAACCGCCGCAACGATTATGGTCGCTAACGCCGGGGTCGTCATAATGGAGTTCCTCGGCAGAGAGGCGGCGGAGATTGCCGCATTCAAGGTCTGCGCCGTTTCGATAAATGTTATTGCTCAGATTCAAAACGCGTTCGCGTGGGCGGCGTATCCGGTGGTGTCTCGGCTTTACGCCTCGGAGTCTGACGCTCTCGACCGCTCTTACGAGCTGATGTTCAAGGCGGTGGCGCTCGTCGGGCTTCCCTTCAGCGTGGGCGGAATCGTGCTTGCCCGACCTCTGCTTTCAACAATTTTCGGCGAGGGATACTCGTGGGCGGACTCGTGTCTGATGATTCTTTTCGCCTCGACCATATTCACCAATTTCGCGTCGTTTTTCGGGGTTTTTTTCATAGCCATTCACAGGCAGAAAGACGGCTCGCTGCTGCACGCCTTGAGCGCGGCGGCATCGGTAGCGCTGTGTTTCGCGCTGATACCGCCGTATGGAGCCGTCGGCGCGGCGGCGGCGGTCGCCTGCGGCAATGTTTTGTATATAGTTACATTGCGGGTTTTCGTGCTGAGAAAGCATCACAGGTTTTCGGGGTGGGGCTTCTACGCGAAAATCGCGCCCGCGCTGGCGGCGCTCGCCGCCGCGGCGTTCGCTGCCCGCGATATGTCTCTGTTTGTTTCGATCCCTGCGGGCGGAATCGCTTATGCGGCTGTTCTGCTCCTAACAAAGCCGTGGACGAAGGAAGACGCGGAGTTCATACGGCGGGCCATATCCGGTTTTGCCAAGGGTTGACCGGCGTTCTTATAGAAAACAGCTCATGGGTAGTTTTATTCGGAGCTTCGCATGTTTTTTACACCGAAAAATCCGGTCTACCATCTTTCAATCCAAGGCTGAAGAGCGTATTTTCTTTCCGGTTTCTTTTCAGGCGGGGCGGGAGGGGCCGCAAACTTGGCGGCCATCGCCTGCGGGATCGCCACCACCGTTGCTGCGAGGAACCAGAACGGCTCCATTATTCTCACGATTATGAACGTGTTCGCCGCCAGCCCGTGAGTCAGTATGCCCGCGAATCCGAGAACGTAACCCACGACGATTGCGCGCCAGAACCATATCTGGTCTGATGGATACTTTTTAAGCTCTCGCATCGCGGTTCTGAACGCTGAAAACAGTGAAAAAACCAGCCACATAAAGGCTGCCGCGCCCGCCACTCCCATTTCTCCCAATATCCGGGGATACTGCGTGTCCACAATGCCGACCCCCGTGACTCCCTTTCCGAATACCGGAGACTCCTTCCATCTGTCAATGACCCACGCGGCGGACTCGAACTTTGTGTATGAGGAATCTCTGGGGCTGAGGCTCAGAAACGGCGCCACCTGTTCTGTTTCCCCCGAAAAAGGCATCATCACCCTGTCTTTTATTCTCTGGGGCATAATCAAAGGGCTTGCCGCCACGAAAACCGCGTACGCGATAAGCAGAAATCGGCGTTGGTTCCGGTTTGCGTAAACCAGCAACAACAATGCCATCGTCGCAAGTCCCAGATAGGAGGCGCGCGAGAGCGTCGCTATCATCACCACGATGAGAATAGCGGTAGCCGCTATCGCTGCCGCCCTTGTTTTTATTGTCCGCGCTTTCAGCGATACGGCGATTGCAAGTCCTATTACCAGAAGCAGATACCCGCCGAAAGTGTTGGCCTCAGTCACCTCTCCCTCAAACGGAGTCGATATTCGGGGTATCCCCAAGGCCATCTGATAAAGTCCGTATATTGTGGTCGCCGCGGCCACGGCAAAGAACATCCCCATGAACGATTTAAGCTGTTGTTCAGTCCGGATAATATTTGAAAACATAAAATAGATCATGAAATATTCTACGTACTTTATGAAATACAGAATGCTTCCGGCAAACTTCACGTTGCCGTTCGCAATGCCGACCCATGTGGATATGAAAGCTGCCAGTATGTACGCGAGTATTGGGGCGTTCAGGGGTGTAATCCGGATGAAGTTCATATTTTTGAAATATGCCGTCTTGAACAACCAAGTCATAAAAAAGACAATCAGAATGACATCGTCGAACCGCACGACGATTTCCCTGCCGGGCAGAGAGCCGAGTCCTATCTCAGGAGAAAAAATCATTGCCGCTATGATGGCCAGCGCGGCGATGTCCTGTTTGAAAAAAGAAAGACCGGCCACGGCCAGTCCGATTATGATTGCGGCGGCAAGTTGTAGCTGGAGGTTCGATATGAGCCACGCCAAAACAAAGAGAGCGACGGCAATTGCGCCGGCGAAAGCGATTCCGACTACGCTACCGGCATTATGCTTTAACATAATTTGTTATTCCGAAACGCGGCCGTGCGCTAAATACATCAATATCAAAAGGTTTATTTGAATAGCCGTGCAGGTTGTGGATTCATTCCAACCACTATGCTCTGTTCGGCCAACGCACGCTTAAGCGCTCCATCCCATCCTGTTTCATACCCCAAAAATGCTAGCGCCGCCCTCACGGGCACGATGCTTTCGATGTCTGTCAGCTCAGGTCCGGGGGCTATTATCGTCAAGGGCGGCGATGTGTCTGACATGAGCGTCAGGGTTATCTTCCGTCCGGCGCCGTTGCCGGTAATGGAGAGGGACCTTCCGTTTGCCGTCAGTTTGATGGAGTTTCCGGATATTGTTTCAACTTGAGCGCCCGCCGCTCCGGCAATTGATTGAGCCGAGGCGAACATTATGTTTTTGTGTATCAGGGTTTCAACTTTCCGCCGATCCCTGAATGAAGAAGATGAGATTTCAATGTAAGAGGGCGAACAGGGCGCGGTCAGGTATATGCGGCCTGCCTGCCAGTGTACGTTCCATCCCGCTTTTTCCAGCGCCGCCCGCACGGGCAGATAAGTCTCTCCGTTAAGTGTGAATGCTCCGGCGAGCGCGGCGTCGTCCAGCGGGATGAAAGGCGATTTCAAGGGGGCGGGGAGTTGGAATATGAGCGATTTCCCACCGGGGCCTTTGACCGCGCCTATGGCGGCAAATGCGGGAGAGGCAACTGAGGCGAATGCTCTTTGTCTGATTAGATATCCCTTTTGTGTTCCTTCGGGTTTTCCGTTTATATTGAACTCGAAATCCGACAGGCGCGCCGTTTGAGGAAGCGCGTCTCTTTGATTCGAGTCAGTCGCTTTCGCCTGTTTTGCTGGAACCGCCGTTTCAGGCGTCTGTGCCGGGGGGGCCGGCTCAATGATATCCGATTTCGCTCTAATAGCCGACATCGCCGGAACTGCTATCTGAAAATCGCCCGCAGTTTCGGCAATCGGGGCGGAAGTAGCAACATTGAGCGTCTTGACAGCTCTTGCGCCTGAGCCGTCGATGAGTTTTACGACTATTATGTTTTGTTTGGATGTCAGCGAAAAATCGACATTGAAAGAACCGTCGGATTTGATTTCAGCTTGCGTTCCGGAGATAAAAACCGCGCATTCGTCGCACCACTTAACCCGTCCGGCGACAGGAATCGATGAGGAGGTCGTCAGGAATTTCTCTCCGGGAGGATATAGAATATCCAGTTCCGGTTCGGCCCCTGCTCCGAGGCACGCCGATACGGCAAGCCATAGGAAGGACATTGATAGTATTCGTCGATAATCCAATCGAAACCTTGCGCGCCCGCGTGCGCTTCAGATTTACAATACTATCCGTGATTTTAACCTAATTTGAACACTGTATCAATAGAATTAACGCAAACAGGCTCTCGGATGAAGATAAGCTCTTCGTTTTTGAGGTTTATCGTTGCCCCGTCGCGGATAGGGAATCCGTTGCGGTCGATGATGACCTTTACCGTGGGGCGGGTGAGCTGGCGTTCGCAACTTGAGATGACTCGCGCTATGTCTCCGTTGTTGAGCCGGACGGCGCTTCCGATGGGGTAGAGCGACATTATTTTAAGAAAGTCGCGGACGGTGGACATGGGGAATGCTTTGCCCGCCATGCCCGATATTGCCCGAACGGCGTCGAACGGGGGCATAGCCGAGCGGTGTCTTCGCGGGTGAGTCAGCGCAAGATAGACATCTACCAAAGCCAGAATAAGAGACGGCTCGGACAGGTTGTCGGCGGTTTTGCAGTGCGGATATCCCGAACCGTCCGCGCGTTCGTGGTGTTCGGCGGCGGCGACGGAGACCTGCGGATTGTCGCAGCAGCCGGAAGCGGCGATAGCTTTCAGCGATTCGAGCGGATGTTTTTGTATTATGGAAATCTCGTGGTTTGCCAGTTTGTCTTCTTTTTCCCAGACGCGAGGGATTCTTGCCATGCCGATGTCGTGCATGAAGGCGGTCTTTGCCAATTCGATGACTCTTTCGTCCGGCAGGTTGGTTCTGAGTCCGATATGCGCTGAAAGGATCGCCGAGCTGACCGAGTGAGCCGGAAGGTAGTCCGGTTCGGAGCGGGCGCGGGTGATGCACAGGAGCTTCCATGACTCTGATGATTCGAGCCTGTCGCATATTTCTCGCGCTAGTGAATCTATATGCGCGGCAAGCGGAAACTCGCTGAGTTCTTCCGTGGCGGCCCACTCGAATGCCGCTCCGTTAAGAGCTATTCCTTCGAGAAACAGCCTTTCGGAGAAACACCTCTCGTCGGATATCTCCGTGGCGCAGGCGGCAAGGGTTCCGGACATGTCTTGAGGTTCGCCAAGCTGAACCGTGCCGGCCCCTTCGGCTGGAATGTCTTTGCGCAGTATTTTTCTGAATTCGACCATTGTAGCGCTTCCCGGTCAGTCCGAAAGTTCGCGGGATGCTTCCGCCGCGATGTCTTCCGTCACTGACTTCGCTCCGCGCGTGTAACCGATGAAAAGAGACATGTCGCACGCGTGGTTTATTTTTCTCGGTATGCCTCCGGTGACTTTATGTATGAGGCTTACCGCTTCGGGCGTGAAAAGCGCCCCGTCGGAGCCGGACACCGCAAGGCGGTGCTTTATGTACTCGAAGACTTCGGGTTTCGACAGAGGCCCTAGCACGTACCGGACCGCTATGCGCTGGGACAGGGCGGGGTTGCGTTTTATTTTTTCAATCAGTTCCGGTTGCCCGACCAGCAGCAACGTCAGCAGGAACTGTCCTTCGTTATGGTAGTTGAGGAGCATCCTTATCTCCTCGAACGACTCTTCGTTGTTTATTACGTGGGCCTCGTCTATCATCACGACGGTGTTCTGACCGTTGCGCATATTATTGAGGAGGGCTTCTTCGAGCCTCATGTGCAGTTCCACTTTATCCGGGGTTCCGGGGGCGTGGCAACCTAGTTTGCGCAGAATTTCCGCGAGTATTTCCCTCGGCGAAAGCAGAGGGTTGGATACGAGCGCGAATTTGTATCTGCCTTGCAGCACCTTGTTCATCAGGGTATGGATGAGAAGCGTTTTGCCGCATCCGAAACCCCCGGTGAGCAGGGACGCTCCCTTCTTTTCCTCTATGCTGTACACGAGCCGCATAAGCCCCTCGTCGTGCTGCGGGGACGCGAAGAAGAACCTCGGATCCGGAAGGTTCTCAAACGGCTTGATTTTCAGTTTCCAATAATCCAGATACATGTCAGGTTTCTTTTAACTCTCCGTTCACTTCGATTACCTGTTCCTGAGGCATGGTGGCCGAGTCGAACGCCTTTTCTGTGGCGCGCGTGTATTCCTTCGAGTAGTAGATCGGCGCTATGCCGTGGAATTCGGGCCGCACATCATTGAGCACTATGCCGACGACGTTGATGCCTATTCCGTCCATAAGTTTTTTCGCGCGGATGAGCGCGCGGCGGGGCAGGTGTCCGAGCTTGTACACCAGCACCGCTCCGTCCGCCTTCGGGCCTAGCAGCAGCGCGTCCGTCACGGGCAGCGCGGGAGGCGCGTCGATCAGTATTATGTCGTATTCCTTCCTCAGGCTGTTCAGCAGGTCGTCGAACCTTTGCGATTCTATCAGCTCCGACGGGTTCGGAGGCAGCGTGCCCGCAGGCAGGATGTCCAGATTGTCTATGCCGGGAAGCTTCAGCGCCGGTTCCCAGTTCATCTCTCCCAGCACTATGTCGGCGAACGTGTGGACGGCTTCTCTGAGCGGGGCCGCCCCGATCAGCACGTCCGACAGCCCCGGTTTTCTGTTTATTCCGAAAATTTTGTACTCAGTCGGGCGGCGCATGTTGCAGCCCAGAAGCAATGTCCTCTGTCCGCTTTGCGCAAGCGTCACCGCTAGGTTGGCTATTGTGACAGATTTTCCTTCCTGAGACCCTGAACTGGAGAAAAGATATACTTTTTTGTTTTCCTTGAGCCTGTCGAACTGGAGGTTCGTCCGAAGGTGTTTGTATGCTTCCGCTTCGGCTGAGCCGGGGCTGAATATCGTCGGCAGGGATTTGCTGTGGTCGAATCTTTCGGGGGCCGACTGTTTTTTCAGGGAGCCGATGAACGGCAGCTTGAAGTCGCGCTGTTTCAGCGCATGCGAGAATCTCGGCACGGCGGCCAGCACGGGAGCTTCCAGCAGCCGCTCGATGTCCTCCACAGCTCCTATGGATGTGTCGAAGCTCTCCACCAGCGCCGCCGCCACGCAGCCGAGCATTATCCCAAGCGCCAAGCCTATCACTATCGTGAACTGCTTGTTCGGCTTGATCGGCGATGTCGGGGCCAGCGCCGGGCTGACCAGCGTCACTTCGCTCGCCGATCCGATTTCCTTTATCTGCGCCTCTTTGTGCTCTCTGCTCAGCATCAGGTATAGCTCTTCGTTCACATTCACTTCCCGCGTCAGCCTGCTAAGCTCCAAATCCTTGTCAGGTATCCGCTCCAGTTCCCGCCCGACGAGGCTGGCAAGCTCCTGCTCCGTCCGGCTCACGGTCTCGATCTGTCTCGACAGCTCGGATGCCCGCACGGCCAGAAGCTTCGACACCTCGCTAACCACTTGCGCTGCCGTCTTCGCCTCATCCGTCCGCAGCGATATCATCTCCGGATTCTTTTCCGTGTGCGTGCTTTGTTTCGAGGTTATCGAGCGTCGAGTGTCAAGCAATGTGTCATAGAGTCTTTGCAGGGGCGGCGAGCCGAGTTCCCCGACCTCCCGCTCGATATTTATGTCTCTGCGCCTGCGTTCGACCAAATCCAAATCCGCTTTCAGCTTTTCCTTTTCCCGTCTGGCGGCAAGCAGGTCGGCCTCGAACGTGTTAAGTCGTTCAAGCGTTATCTGCGTCTCGGAGTCCACCGACATCGATCCGTTTATTTCTTTATACTCTCTAAGCTCTTCTTCTGCTTCGCGGAGTTTTGCCCTCGACTGTTCAAGCTGGCCTTCCACGAATTCCCTTGATGCTCTTACGTCTTGGGACTTGTTTTCCGCGCTGACGTCTTTGTAGGTTGAAGCGATGAGATTGGCCAGCCGCGCCGCCTCCGCCGCGTCCGAGGACGTGACGGTGATTCGTATCATGTTCGTCCGCTCGACCCTCTCCGCGTTCACACGCGACCTCAACGCGGACACCACCGGGAAGAAAACTTCTTCCGGCGCGTTCTTCTTGAGCATCCCCAGTTCCTCGGCCACTCTGCCAAGCACTATCGGCCCCTGCGCCATCTCAACTTCGGTGGACATTATCTCTCCGGGACTCCACCTCATCAGGTCGGACAGCATGTTCATCACGGTCTTCTGCTGGTCCACTCTCACCAGCGCCGCCGTCTTGTAAACCGGCGGCTGCATGAGCGCAAACGCCACCGAAAAAACCGAAAATAGCGCGGTCGTGAATATCACGGTCCACTTGCGCTTCAGAAGCACATGCCAGTATTCGCTTATGCTCAGGTCCTGATGCATACTCTTTTCGTCAGTCCGACAGCCTGTCCAGCAGCAGCAACAGGTTCATCGTCGGAAGCACATCCTTTATCACGCTGTTGAATTTGTCCACAGCCCGCTGCCTGTCCGCCGCCGGCGCTATGAAGATCACGTCGTCGTCGGCCAGCGCGAAGTCCGTCTCCGTCTTTCCGCTCAATATGTCCTTGAAATTCACTTTCAGGGAAGCTCTTTGCCCGTCGATGGTTCTCACCACTATTATTCCGTTCACATCCGCGTCCGGACTGAGTCCTCCGGAAGACGAAATCGCTTCGGTGAGAAACGCGTTTTCGGAATCAAGGTGAACGATGCCTTGCCGGCCCACTCTTCCTAGCACCGTCGCGCGTGTCTGCCTTGAGGCGGCCGCCGGGGCGTATATAAGCTCGCCCCCGTACAAAACGGGATTGGCGTCTGAGAGCAGATTCGCGGCGGCGTCGTCGAGGTTGGCCGTCGTCTCTTCCCCGTCGGGCCTCATGATTTTTATATTCTTTCTGTCCGCCCGGTCGGTCAACCCTCCGACCGTCGCTATGAAATCCGTAAGCCGCGTCGGCTTCGGAAGTTCGTATTCTCCCGGCCCGCTCACACGCCAGTGCGAGACCGTCACCTCGCCGAATATCTTCACTCGTTCCGTCTTCTGTTTCTCCAGCGTCACTTCCACCCACGGACGCTTGAAGTATTCTTTCATCCGCTCCTGAATGACGTCCCCCGCTTCGAACACCGTAAGCCCCGCCGCCTTGAAAACTCCGACATGGGGCAGGGACAGCGTTCCGTCAGGACGCACCGTGACTATGTCCGGAAGCTGCCCGGCCGGAAATGATTTGATTTGAAGCACGTCTTCGGGGCCTATTCTGTGCGCCGACGATCTAAGCGCTCCAGCCTGAATCACGGCGCCGCCAGCGACCAGAGCCGCTCCGCTCTCTGTGTTTGCGCCTAACATCAACGCGTCTCCGGCTGCCAGCCCCGGCCCGGACATCTCGGCCACCAGCGCCACCGCTCCGCCTTCAAACACGTCTTTGATTATTAACTTTCCGGATTTGCCGCCCGGCGTCGTGTATTCGCGCGCCTCTCCTGACTCAAGCCCGGATGAATCTCCCGCGCCTAGCATGACGGATATCGACCCCGTGTCGGGATTCTCTCCGACGTGCGTCACCACGACGGAATTCTGCGCTCCTGCCATCGCCGCAAACGAAAACAACGCCGTCGCAATCAAAACGGAAATGTTAATGGCTTTCATCTTGCGGAACATCAGGCTTCCTTTTCCATCTCCGGCGCAGATATCCGGGCATAAGAGCGACCGCCGCCGCCTTGCGCGCGACCCCCTCCGCTTGGCCCATCTGATAGATGAACTCCCCAACCGCCGAGCGAGCCGTTTTGAACGCGTCCCGTCTTTCTCCCGAACGCTCACGCGCAACATCTGCGGGCCGATTAATTGTGTAATAATTGTCATCCGGCCCAATGCACTTTCCTATTATATTATCAGTCTGAATAAATTCAACTTTGTCAACATATTTAACTGTCTTCCTTAATTTGCCGCCGCAACCGGCCTTCGCGGCGGCGTCGGCCAACTTGTCCTCATCAATCGGAAATGTTGCTTTCAGCAACCGCGCGTCCGCGATGAACTTCAGGCTGCCGAACCTCTCTTTCGCCGCGTGGCATACAATATGCAGAAACATGTCCTCCGGAGAAAACAACAGGATGTCGCAGCCTTTGAACGCCGCGCGGGAGGCGCGCGCCGCCGCCTTCGCTCCGTCCATGCCGTACGCGTAACGGTACACCGGATTGTCCCGGTCGAACAGCCGGCGGTGCAACTCGACAATGACGGGGAATGGCGGCGGCGCGGCGTAAGTCGCATGGTGGCCCCGCTTCGGGGCGGATTCCCGAAAACCCGCTCCGCGCATCGCTTTCTCCGCCGCCGGAAACTCTTCGGGCGACACAAGAAGGTCGATGTCCGTCATCGCCCTTCGGCCCGGCCGGGCGTAAACCCCCGATATTATCAGCGCCGCCCCTTTCAGCGGCGCGGGGATTATCCCGGCTCCGTTCAACGCCGCAGCCGCTTTTCCCATCGCCTCCAGCATCGCTATGTTTTTCCCCGTCTGCGCTATGAACCTCGCCTCAAGCGCCTCCCTCAACTCTTCTTTCAACATCGACGACATTCCGGCCCTGTCTATTATGTCCCACATCAACGGCGCAACCGGGCCGGGCAGCATTTCCCTCCACGGAATCGCGTTCTTTTCCACAAGAGTCGCAAGGCCGCGCCGCGCCTCCTCGTTCCTCTCCGATTCCAGAGCCGTCAGCAGACACATCGCCGCCCGCGTTCCGAATATGTTTTTGGGAACCTTCATCTTCCAGCGCCCTTTTCAATACGCGCACTCAGAGCCTGTTGAAAAAAATCGAGTCTCAGATCATGCGCCGCCCCCAACTCCATTCCGGGGTGTATATTCATCGCTTCACGACACTTTTCAACACTCGCAAATAACGAGTTTGTGGGCGCGCGCGGGGATTTTATCTGCTTTTTCAACAGCTTCTATAAAACGATTTCATTCATTCCTATCAATACGCTTTCTCTCTGCGCGCTATCTTCTCCACATAATCGATAATATTCTTCTTTTCGATCTCGAAGAGAATTCTGTAATTCCCCGCCCGATATGAGTAGTATTCCGCCAGATTGCCCGCCAGCGGCTTCGCGCAATATTGGTTGTCTGAAACCATATCCATTATAAATCAAGATATTCAATTCAATTATAGCAAAAACCATCAGAATTACAGCATCTTCAAGCAATCCCCTCAAGCGAAAAGCCTGTGTTGTTGAACTTCGTTCAATTCAAAACCTGCTTTTGTTCATCGCCTCAATAAAAAGAATTCTTATGTTAAGCCTCGATATAAATAACGCCGTTTCGCTCGAAAAACAGGGCGGGAGCCGGGGCGGGGTTTATTGACAATCGAGCGCAATCAACATAAACTCGAATCTGATTTCGCGGGCGGCGTGGCGGGCCGCGCGCGCGCCCCTCCGGGGCCGGGAAGGATGGTAGCTTTTGAGCAATCTGGCGGGCCTCAAATGCAAGGAATGCGGCAGGGCTTTCGACCCCGGCGCGGTCAGCGTCTGCGACTACTGTTTCGGCCCCCTCGAAGCGGACTACAACTACCAGCGCGCTTCCAAGCTCGCCACCCGGAAAAAAATCAAAAAAGGAACCCCCGACATCTGGCGCTACATGGAACTGCTTCCGCTTGAGGGAACCCGCTCGGTTGACCTCTCCCCCGGCTTTACCCCGCTGCTAAAAGCGGACAACCTCGGCGCCCGGCTCGGCATAAAAAATCTTTACATCAAAGACGAAACGGTGAACCCCACCCATTCGGTGAAAGACCGGATGGTGGCGGTGGCGGTGAGCCGCGCAGTGGAACTCGGATTCGGCGTTGTGGCTTGCGCGTCTACCGGCAACCTCGCTCACTCGCTTGCGGCTCACGCCGCGCGCGCCGGTTTGAAAAGCGTCATATTCGTCCCTCACGACGCGGAGCCGGCTCAGCTTGCCGCGATAAACATTTACGAACCGGCGCTCATCGCCGTCAAGGGCGGCACGCAGCGCATCAACGCTCTCTGCAACGAAGCTATGTCCCGGGAAAGATGGGCGTTCGTCAACATCAACCTGCGCCCCTATTACGCGGAGGGCGCGAAAACGATAGCTTTCGAAATAGCCGAGCAGCTTGGATGGCTGGCCCCCGACCACATAGTGGCCCCCATAGCCTCCGGCTCCACTCTCACCGCCATTCGAAAGGGAATGACCGAACTGACGGCGGTCGAAATCCTGAAAACGCAGGAAACGAAGCTGCACGGCGCGCAGGCGGAAGGTTGCGCTCCGGTGGCGGCTGCTTTCCGCAAGAAATCCGAACTGATCCAGCCCGCCGCCCCGGCGACTCTCGCCAAATCATTGTCAATCGGCAACCCGGCGGACGGAGTGTACGCGCTTCGGGCGGCGCGGGACTCCGGCGGCGCGATCGCGGCGGTCAGCGACAACGAGATAATAGAAGGCATGAAAACGCTCGCTCGCGAGGAGGGAATCTTTGCCGAGCCTGCGGGCGGCGCGGTTGTCGCCGCTCTCAAACAACTCGCCTCCGCCCGCGCTTTCAAGGCCGGGGAGACAGTGGTCGCGGTGATATCCGGAGGCGGGCTGAAAGCCCCGGAAGCGCTGTCCGGCAGATTGAAACCTCCGAGGGTTATTGAGCCGAAGTTATCCGAGCTTGAATCATTCCTTACGCAGTTGAGGCGCGAGGAGAATGTGCCCGGCGCCGCCGACATGTGAGACGCGCGGTTTTTTCTGGAGATTTCGCCGATGCCTGTTAGAATTATGATACCCGGCCCGTTCAGGCGGCTGGCGGGCGGAGCCTCCGAGGCGGAGGTCGAGGCCGCCACAGTTTACGAGGCGATCCGGGCGCTGGAAATACTCGCTCCCGGCCTGCGCGACCGGCTCACCACAGCCGACGGAGATGTGCGACGTTTCATTAGACTTTACGTGAACGGAAAAGATATTTACGAACTGCGCGGCGCGGATACGGAATTGCGGGACGGAGATTCGATAGAGATCGTCCCAGCCGCCGCCGGAGGATGAAATGATAAGAAGAAGGCTGCACGTATCTATGAGCGCCGACCTAGTCAAAGAGCCGATTCTATACAGGCTCGTCAAGGAATACGACCTTTCCCCGAACGTGAGACGCGCGGACGTGTCCGCCACAGAAGCTTGGATGGCAATCGAACTTCAGGGCGGCTCCGAGGCCCACATTCAAGAGGGCATCGACTACCTGACCGGGCTTGGCGCGACTGTTAAGCCGCTTCAAGGCGACGTGGTTGAAAGTTGACATTAGGCTAAATTACGCGCGCGGCCTCCCCGCGCGCGATTACCGGAGAGGCGATAAAATATGAGCGATACCATGAAAGCCGCCGTTTTTGAAGGCGAAGGAAAGATTGTCCTGAAACAAGTTCCCGTCCCGAAAATCAAAGACGATTTCGACGTGCTGTTGAAAGTGGAAGCGGCAAGCATCTGCGGCACAGACTGCCAGATACTTAAGACGCCTCCCGGCCACCCGGCCACTCCCGGCGCCATTCTCGGCCACGAATACGTCGGCCAAGTCCTCGAAACCGGCAAGGCTGTCTCCCACCTGAAACCCGGAGACCGCGTCGCGGTCGACCCCAACCTGACCTGCGGCCTGTGTCCCTATTGCAGGATGGCCATGCCCAACATGTGCGAGAACATGACCACTTTGGGCATCTACATCGACGGCGGCTTCGCCGAGTACAACTTGGCTCCGGCCAAGGCCCTTCACAAAATCCCCGCAGACCTCTCAACGGATCTGGCCATCTTCGCCGAACCGTTGTCCTGCGTCGTGAACGGCGCGACGAAAGCGAAGTTGATGGCTGGCGAGTCGGTAGTCGTCCTCGGAGCAGGGCCGATCGGCCTGTACTACACCGCCCTCATGAAAGCCGGCGGCGCGGGCAAAGTCATCGTCTCCGAAGTCAACGCCCAACGCGCGGACATGGCTCGCAAGATGGGCGCGGATATCATCGTCAACACCGACAAGGACAGCCTGAAGGACGTCGTCATGGCCGAAACCGGCATCGGGGCCGACCTCGTCATCGACGCCGTCGGATGCCTCATGACGGAGGCGACCTCCATCTGCCGCCGCGGCGCCCGCGTGTTGCTGTTCGGCATGAACAGCTCCGCCTGCTGCGAGTGCGTCCAGTACGAGATAACCCGCTACGAGCTTTCCATCATAGGCACTTTCATCTCCAACCACTCCTTCCCGGCGGTCATCAGGCTGCTCAAGGGCGGGAAGCTTCCGCTTGAAAAACTCATCACCCACCGCTTGAAACTCGACGACATCCTTGACGGCATCGAGATTATGAAACGCGGCGAAGGCATCGAGATAATCGTCGCGCCGTGACTGGCGGGACTCTGAATGCGAACAAATCAAATTTAACCTCGCGGGAGGGGTAAACGAAATGGCAAAAGCAAAAGCGAAAACAGCAAAGAAGAGCGCCGGGAAACCGTCGCGCGGCGTTCCGAAGAAACACAAATGGCAACTGCCGGCGGACGGCAAGATGGAAAGCCCGGACGAAATCTATTTCCAGAACATGCCGTGGGCGAAAATTGAAAAACGCCTGAAGAAAAACGACATAATAATCCTGCCTATCGGCAGCACCGAGGCGCACGGCCCGCACGCCTGCCCCGGAGAGGACACTTTCCTCGTAACCCGCATGGCCGAACAGGTCGCCGCCGTCACCGGCTGCACCGTCGCCCAGCCCCTGTGGTACGGCTCTCACCCCTATCACCACATGGGCATGCCCGGAACCGTCCTAGTGCCCGAAGAATACTTCATCGGGATGCTCAAAGCTATGATGGCCGGGTTCTGGAACGCCGGATTCCGCAAGATGATTTTGCTGAACGGCCACGGCCAAGAATACGTCATCCCCACAGCCATCCACCAGTTCGCAAAACACTTTCAGGTCCCCGGCGTCTTCATCAACCTCAACTGGTATCACGCCGTGCGAGACTACTTCAAACTGAAATCCGAAGGCGGGATGTACGACACCAACTTCATCCATGCGGACGAAGTCGAGACATCGTGGTCGCTGGCCCTGTTCCCCGAATTCTTCGACATGAAGCAAGCGTGCGACACCGTGCCGCGCGGATACATGAAGGACGGACACATCGACAAAGCCGGCAATCTACTCAACCGGCCCATCGCATGGTACGGTCAGGTCGGCTGCGGGCCTATCGAGATCTCCGCTTACCCCGAAGGCTGCGTCGGCAAATCCACACTCGCCGACCCGGAAAAAGCAAAACCCGGCATCAGCGCCCTGCTCGACTACATGGTGCAGCTCATTGAAGACATCGGAGAAGCCTTCCCTCCGGGAAAACTTCCCCCCGGCAACGAAATCTGCGAGCGCTCCAAGGAAGAGCTTGACGCCCTCACCAAGAAGCCGCTCTCAAAAGGCTGGAAGTCCCTGTACTCCCTCGGCTATCCGTTCTGACGGTAAAAGCGGGCTAGTCCGCATCCGAGGCCATATCAGATTGCGCGCTCCGCGCCGCCTCCGGGACATTCCCGGGGCGGCGCTCGCGTTTGATCCCGGCCCGCCTAGCTCTGTCTGGACATCTCTCATCGGGACAACGACAACTGTTATTCACGTCTTCGATTGATTGAGCATTGTTCAATATGATAAAATGTGGTTACTAACGATAGATGATTTTGAATTTGCCAGTTTTCTTTGTAGACACTAAATATGATAACGAATAATAATGTGGATAATTATGGGGCACCATGGAAACGAGAAGAATTAATTCTTGCTTTTGAGCTTTATTGTAGAATTCCTTTTAAAAAAACAAAGGCTAACAATACAGAAATCATAAACCTTGCCGGAATACTACATAGAACCCCTGCAAGTGTCGCACGCAAACTTGGGAATTTCGGTGCATTTGATCCACATTTGAGGCAGCAAAATATATCAGGTTTGCCTCATTATAGTCGTCTAGACAGAGAAATTTGGAATGAATTTAATAATGATTGGAATAACCTAGTTTTCGAAGCATATAGAATCAGGAAGAAAACTAAAAATGATACAGATGAGACTATTAATATTATATTTCCAGATGGCCCCACTGAGCAATTAAAAACAGTGAAGCATCGTGTTCATCAATCATTTTTCAGACAAACCATTATGACCAATTATGAATGGAGATGCTGTATTACTGGTTTGAGTATTCCTGAATGTTTGATTGCGAGTCACATTATCCCATGGAGTAAGGAAGAAAAATATCGAACAGATCCTACAAATGGGCTTTGCCTAAGCTCGACTTTTGACAAACTATTTGACAATGGTCTTTTGACGATATCTGATGATTTTTCCATTATGATTTCGGACAGTTTACTTCGCTCTGAGGATAGAGCTACCAAGGATGCGATATGCGTTTATAACGGCAAACCCATGATGATGCCACATCGTTTTGTTCCATCGTCAAATCATTTAAAATGGCACAGAGACAATGTCTTTGTCGCCTAAGAACATTTCTCAAGGAGTTGTTTTATGGTTGGTTTAAATATTGATTTTCTGGTTGAGGAATACGAAACTTTCATTAAAGAGATAACAAGAAAAGATGATGCTTCGAAGCAAGATATTTCGATGAGTGAATTGCACAACGCTCTTGTCATAAGCGGCGAATGGAGTGATAGAGCGGCAGAACATTTAATATTACTTTCGAAGAACTATGGAGCGTTTTTTTTAAGAAATGCCTTGGCGCTTGCCGTAGCCTTGGATATTGAAGATGGTGGTTTGAGATTTTGACTTGCTTCCCGGTTCTTAGATGGATACTATCTGAAAGTTGGACAATATATAATTCAATCAGCAGGAAGTATAGCAGAGCCGTGCGACACAGGCGCATGCGTGATTGCGGCCAAAAAGGGGGCTACAAAAGAGACGATAACAAAGGAAAGTTGTGCGGATGGAGCATTGAATATTATAAACAAGGCTGGGCGAACACAGCGGACAACTTGATTGTGATTTGCTGCAAATGTAACGCTGAAGTTCTCGCTGAAAAACACAAAGATATTCTAGAGAAAATGATGCGGTTTCTTGAGAGTTGATTGTTTTACACGAATTGGCAAAGAAACAATATTCGATGTTGGGCTGAATATGACAAAGATAAAAGCGGTTGACACTAGGGCGCGCGGCATGGACGCCGCAGTGGCGGAGATGTTCGCGGCTTTCGGCGGGGCGGGCGCGTTGCTGAAAAGCTCTCGCGACGTCTTCATCAAAGTGAACGCGATAGATTTCAAACCGAACGTGTTCACCGACCCGGAACTGGTCGGCGCGGTTGTTCGCCTGTTCAAGGCGGACGGCGCTCGCGCGGTTTACGTCATCGAAAACTGCACTCAGGGAAACTTCACCCGGCTGGTGTTCGAGGCGACGGGGATGACCAAGATGTGCGCGCGCGAAGGGGCCGTCCCGGTGTTCCTTGACGAGACTGCGGCTGCGCCTGTCAGCCTGCCCAACTTCGACTACACAATTGACCTCTCCGAACTTGTCGTCGAAAAGTTCATCCGGCGGCGCGGCGAAAACCTATACATAAACATCCCAATGCTGAAAACACACTCCATGAGCCAAGTCACTCTGGGTGTGAAAAACCAGTTCGGCCTCGTGCATCAAAACTCCCGCATCCGCGATCACAACTGGCTGCTTCACAGGAAACTTGCAGACATCTACCTGACGGTCAAGCCGGACTTCACCCTCATCGACGGACGCGTGGCGGTGAACCGTGGACACTACACCGCCGAGAGATTCGCCTCCGAGTGCATAGTTCCCGTCGGACTTCTCTTAGGCGGAACTGACACTCTGGCGGTGGACGTCGTGGGCGCGCGGCTCATGGGGTATGAGGCGGACGACGTCGAACATCTCAGGTTGCTGAAAGAAGACGGCGCGGGATGCTGGAACATCGCGGAGATGGACATCGAGGGAGCCGAACTGCTAGAACGCCGCCGCATGTCTCTATCCCATCAGCTTCTGGACAGGTTCCCGCCCGGAGTGAATATAATCCGCGGCGCGGAACGATGCTGCGAGGAAGGCTGCCGCAGAAACCCCGAAACAGCCCTCGAAGTGTTCGCTAACGACATCGGATGCTTCCACGACTTCGCGATAGTGATGGGAAAAGGGACGGACGCGGGAGAAGTGTCGCGAATAGACACCCCGGTTCTGGTTGTCGGCGACTGCGCCATAGAAGAGAGGGCAGGGGAGCTTCGCGCGAGGCTGGGCCGGGGGAAAGTTTTCACCTCGCCCGGATGCAACAATCTGGCAGCCACATGCTCGGCCCTCATGGGCCTGATGGGCATTAACGCGATGATGGTGACCCGCAAAGGCGCCGGGCCTGTGAAATCCCTCGCCCTTCTTGCCGAGAGCAAGTTGCGCGGCTCCAAGGCGCGCGTCACCCGCATCGTCCCTCCCCGCGTAAAACATTAATCCCGCAAGCTCATCCTTATCAAATAATTTGATAACTCGAATCCATCGTTAGGATTAGTGAGCGAATGAGTTTGCCGGGAATTCGTTCCCGGCGCCCAGCATGAAAAGAGCCGATTTTGCGTTGAACGAAGTTCATCAAAATCGGCGGCCAAGAGTTTTTTTGGGAAGGGGCGCGGGGAAACCTATTTTTGCAAAAAATGGTTGCCCCGCAAAACTAAAAATATCATTTACCGCTTTTTCATTACATATATTTATATCACGAATGAGAGCGGGGCAGCGCGCGGCCCTCAAGCTCTTCCATCGCTTCGATGACGTCCTGTGGGATATCAAGTTTTTTCCTGTTTCCATAGTCGTAGAACACGCCGAGGCTGGACCCGGCGGCAGCCACGATGCCCTGCCTTTCGCTCACAAGCCGGTAGTCCATTCTCAGTTCCGGCCCTTCCACGCTCGCCGCGCGGATGCCCACGCGCGCAGTGTCCGGATACGTCAGCGGACGGATGAACTTGCAGTCGATCCAAGAGAGAATCGGCCCCAGTTTCTCTGTGTACATCCGGTTCACTATCCGCGTTCTTTCGCCGTAAACCACTCTGGCGTTCTCAAAATACTTGAAATAGACGCAGTTGTTCACATGCTGAAACGCGTCCATGTCGCCCCAGTCAACCTTAGTGTCAACGATAAGCTTGTAGCCTTCAAAGATGTCTTCCATGCCGTTCCTCCGGTAGATATGCCATTCAGTTTTATTCCGACGCGCGCCGCTATGAAAAACCGCTCCTGAATCCTGACAGCGCGAGGACGCCGGATTTGATATTTATTCCGACGTGCGCGGCGGCGGTGTCCCGCTGTCGGATGATTTCAACATCAGTTCGAGTCCGGGCCTGAGGATGAAGAGCGCCGCGACGCGCGTCCCCCCGGAATTGGCCGCAGCCATCGGCGGCGCATTGTCCCACAACGCCCGCGTGTGCGCGTCCATCACTCCCCGCCTGTTGAACGCCAGCAGAAAGTCCGCCTCCCGCCCGTACGTCTCAGGCTTTATGTCCGCCCTCAACAGCCCCAACTCCTGAAACTTTGCCAGATTGTTTTTGTAGTACCCCACAGTGGCGACTCTGGACCCCGGCGGCAGCGTCCGGTTCATCAACTCCGCCAGCCCCGGCGTGAACGCCTCGCCCCAGTACATCACTTCCATCCCCCGGCGTTCAGCCCCGGCCAATCCCCCCGCAAGCTCGTTGTAATATGTAAGGTGAAACGGACGGGAATCCGCTAGAACGACGCCGCACCAGACGGCGAACACCACAATCCCGGCGGCCCGCAAAGGCGCTGAAAACCTCCCCAGCGCCCACGACACCCCGGCCCCGGCAAGTAGCGCCCAGAACGGAAATACCGCCATCAGCAGCCTCTCCCCGTCATACACCGACACCCTCGGCGGGGCAAACAGAACAAGCATGAAAAATGAATTTATCAGCAGAAACACAGTGATTTTTCGCGCGCCTGCGAATTCAGGCCCGCGCCGCAACAACCCCTGCGCCGCCCCCGCCACTGCGGCGGCCAATATCGCAACAGGCACGCTCAGCGCGGAAACCACGAACGGATAACTCCACGGCAGCGCCGCCGCATAGTCCCGCCCGAAATAATGAACCACAATCGTCGCCCTCGCGCCCGGAGCCAGAAAATGCCGCGCATACTCCGCCGCCGCCGCCACAGGCCCGTGCCAGTACATCGGCTGCGCCGCCACAAACACCACTGGCCCTATCAGCGCCGCCGCCACCGCGTTCGCCCTCAACTTCCCTCTCTCATATATAATTCCATATAAAAAAAATGCCGCCGGAGCGAACAATCCCGTGAACTTCACCGCCGCAAGCAGCCCCGCCAGAACCCCGAACATAACCGCCCCGCGACGGGATTCCAACCCCTTCAAAAAAGCCGCCGCCGCCGCAAAATAAACCGCGCACAGCATCAGGTCGGTTTCCACGAAATGCGCGTGACCGAACATCCGGGGCATGCAAAGCAGCGACACCGCCGCCGCCGCGCCCGCCCCCGCGCCGAACCGCTTCGCCCCGAACACGAACACCCCCGCCGCCAGCGCCGCAAACAACCCCGCCGTCAAATACCTGAAAGATATCCATTCCCGCGCGACCGCTCCGTCGCCGATCCCCGCAACCGCCGGCCACAGCGCCGCGTAAAATATCCTCGTCGCCGCCGGATGCTGAACCCATTCAAACCCCCAATAACGCTCGATCGTCTGACGCGAAAAACTCCCCGGCTCCCCCGCCGCAACCCCCCTGAACCACCCCGCCGCATCCGTCGCCATTCGGATGTCGTTCGCCTCGTCCCACCCCATTCCGGCATCCGTAATCGTGAACGCCACACACGCGAAAACAACCGCGAACACTACCGCCGCGCCATAAACAAGGATTCTTTTATTGCTTGTTTGTTTCATGTCCTGAAGACCGATTTTTGCCGCGCCCACTATTTGTAGCGCTCGTTATATTTGTTGATGTTCAAATCTTGCGCTGTTCTTAAAAACTCGCCGTATCGCGTTTTTGTGTCACTTGTTCTATTGCGTAATATAACGCTTGTTACTTTTTATTCGCGATGTCGAGGTGATGAAATATTCTATTTCTGCCTGCGTTTTTTGCGGCATACAGGGCCTTGTCAGCGAGGGACAGCATCACGTTGGAAGCGCATTTCTGACCTTGCGGACATGTCGAAACGCCGACGCTCACATTGATTTGACGATTGAGCTTTTTTTCGAGGGCCGAGGCTTCAGAAATGCTTGCGCGAATTCTATCGGCCAGAATTTTCGCCCCTTCCGCGTCCGTTTCCGGCATTAGAACAACGAACTCCTCGCCGCCGTATCTGACCGGCAGATCCTCAGTTCTGACGCCCTTTTTGAGCGTGTCGGAAACAAACACCAGCGCGTCGTCGCCCGCCGGATGGCCGAACGTGTCGTTGTAATTTTTGAAGTGGTCGATGTCGATAATGGCAAGCGAATAAGGGCGCGAGTAGCGGGCGGCCCGCGCCGCCTCGACGCTCAAAGCGTCCTGAAGTTTGCGCCTGTTCCAAAGCCCGGTGAGCGGGTCGGTCTGGCTCAGCACAGCCAGCTCTTCGGCGTCGCATTCCGGGTCGTCCGGCTTCCTGATAACCTCCACCGCCCCAATCGGCCTGCCCTCTTCATCCTTAATCGGAGATGCGAGGATGAACATCCTAAGCGCCCCGCCGCCCGCCACCGCTAGGTCGTGCTCGTGGCTGTACACATTGCCGTCGGCGATAATCCGCCGCATCAGGCAGTGGTGGCCCCCCTTGTCGCACCTGTAAAACTCGTTGCAGGACAGGCCCAGCAGATCGCTTTCCGTCCTGCCCGTCAGGTCGCGCGCCGCCCGGTTGCTGTCGATTATCCGGTGGGAAGCATCGATGATTATCATCGGCTCGGAGTTCTGCTCGAACGCCGCCGACCGCCAAAATGTTGTGTTTATGTTAAGCTTCTTCGACATGCCGTTCCGCCCCATTCCGGCCGCCTTGCGCGGTTTTCAGATTATAACCCGCAATCCCCTCCGGCGCAGACAGAAATCAAAAAAATGACCCCGCGCGGCGGCGGCGCGCGGACGCTGTGCCACGCTTCGCGGCGTGTGTGCAGAGCCTCGCGGCGTGTGCGCGGACGCGTCGCGACCGTCTCAAAACACGACTATATTGAGACAAAACAGGACGTTCTCACATCCCCGACCAATAACAACTTAACAACAAATTTTTTCAAATGAGGGGTGACAAAAACGCAACAGCCCCGCCTTGCGTCGCCTTCATGCCCATATCAAATGACAAGCAACCTGTAAACCAGAAAACTGATTCATAAGTTATTATGCGCCCTTCCTTACCGGGAAGATCTTATGGCCAAATTTAAATCTACACACATTGACGGACAGTAACCGAAACGCTCCGCGTACATTTGAAGCAGCTCGGTTAGTTTGCTGAAATCTTTTTCGTCCCTGAATATGTCGCGCCGCTCGTTGCCGCGCGCTGTCACATGATACAACCCGTTCTCAAATTCTATCC
>Ga0209606_1000712_pt1 | contig 47065 bp, 34 predicted proteins | sample AD_UKC057_MetaG_FD_184412 | JGI IMG/M metagenome (GOLD analysis project Ga0209606, IMG submission 184412) | Active sludge microbial communities of municipal wastewater-treating anaerobic digesters from USA - AD_UKC057_MetaG (SPAdes) (version 2) | ecosystem: Engineered > Bioreactor > Anaerobic >... | reverse complement strand
TCGAAGGAAGCGGACATCACGAAGTCGCGGACACGGATCCGGTCGAAGGTCGCGTTGACGACTTTTTCTGAAAGCGAGACGACCAGTCCAAAATCGACGTCGAACGAGATGTCGGTAATGGGCACCAGACAGAGTTTGGTCCAGAAGTACGTCAGTCCGGTGGCCGAGGCGCTGCCGTTAAGCTTCCAGTTGCTTCCCTCGCGGGAGATGTCCACGTCAAGAGCCAGTCCGGGGCTTCCCCAGGGAAGCAGCCGATTGTGCAATACGGACAGAAGCGCGACCGGCATCACGCCTCCGGTCTGAAGGTGACCTCCGACAAAAGCCGCCGAACGGTCGAAACTGCCCTTTATTCGCAGGGGCGAGGCTCCCTTGCCGGCCACCTCCGCCTGGCACGAGACGTCCACATCCCAGAAGGGCTGAAGGTCCTTCTGACTCCTGACATCGGGTTCGCCACCTTCCGGAGCCAGACCAACCCTGTCTACCGAGATCACCGCATCGGTGACCGATGCCACGCTTCCATCGGGCAGGGTGATGCCGAAACCCCCGCCCGAGATCGCGACCCGGGCCACATCCTCGACACGGACGTCGGCCAGCGCCAGGAGCGACGCGGCATCTACAGAAACGGCCGCCGATTGAACAGTGAGTCTTCCTTCAAGCCCGACCGCTCCGGATGTGATCCGCGCGACGGCGGCGCCGATGTCGTCAATCCGCATGTCTCTGACAAGCAACTCGAGCCTGCCGGAATCCGGATCGAAATCAAGGTCGAGACCGCCGAGGGCCACTGCCACCGGTAACAGCCCACCAGCGGGAAGAACAAGCGAGGACGACGGGGTGACGTCCAGCGAAATCGAGCCGTCGGTTGCCGCGACACCATGAATCGACAGACCCGGGTCGGCTTCCTGGTCGGCGCCCTTGAATCCCGCAAGCACAAGTGAACCGTCGAAAGCCCAGCCGGGAGCCGCTTTACCTGTTTTGCCCGACGGCAGACGATCAGCCGAGACCTCGACACTTGAAAAAGTGACGGTCTGTGTCTTGTCCGGATGATTTGAAAGACGGAACGTTCCGTTCCTGAGCACGACCCTGTCAGGCAGCGACCCGCCGGGGCCGCCACCGGCCTTCGGACCGCCATCCGCGCCATCGCCGGAGTCCGCGATCCCGCGCAACCTGTCCACCAGGGATCGCAGGCGGGTCAACCTGGATCGATCGTTGTCAATTTCGACAAAGGGCTCTTCGGCCACCACATAATCGGGGACGCGGCGCCCCCTGATAAGGTCGATGATGGAAAAGCCCAGGCGAACCCTGGGTATCTTCAGGATGATTCCGGACGGATCGCCGAGTTCGATATCTTTAAGGACTATTTCACTGCCGATGGTGGTATCGATTCCACCAATGAAAGCGGTCGCGCCGACACCGGCCGCTGCGGCGCCAAGCCGCGAATTCACGCGGTCGAGCGCGGTTCCCATGAAGGCCGGCAGGACGACAAGAGTCGCCAGCAGCCACATCGCGAGCAGCACGGCACAGACAGAACCCGCAGCAAGAACAATCTTTCTGAGTTTGCGAGGCTTCTGCCTGTCCGATTCGATCCCGGCAGTCATCAACAGATCCAGAAAAGGCCGGCGGATTATAGCACTCGACGCGGTTTATCTCACCGTTTCTGGGAGACCAGGCTGCCCGCCGGGACGTCGGAAGTTACCCAGACGTTGCCTCCGATCACGGCCCCGCGTCCAATCGTGATTCGGCCGAGGATGGTGGCGCCGGAGTATATGACGACGTCGTCCTCGACGATCGGGTGTCTCGGCACTCCCTTGATCGGATTGCCGTTTGAGTCGAGCGGGAAGCTCTTCGCGCCCAGCGTGACGCCCTGGTAGATCCGGACATTCCTTCCGATCACGCAGGTCTCGCCAATCACCACGCCGGTTCCGTGATCGATGAAGAACCTCTCGCCGATCGCGGCGCCGGGGTGGATGTCGATGCCAGTCAACGAATGCGCAAGCTCCGTGATTATCCTGGGGATGAGCGGGGCTCCGAGAACAAAAAGTTCGTGGGCGATCCTCTGTGAGATGATGGCCTGGAGGCCCGGATAGCAGAAAATCGCCTCATCCGGGGTGTGCAGGGCCGGGTCACCCTCGAAGGCGGCCTGAACGTCGATGTGAAGCAACCGTCTCAACTCGGGCAGGGTCTCCATGAAGGCCGTTGCCATTGCCGTTCCCCTGGCCCGGCAGTCTGAGCAGTCCGCCAGAACTCCAGCGGAGCAGGCAAGGCTTTCCCGGCAGGACAGAAAACACTGTCCGTGCGTAATCTGTTCCTGCAGAATCTGCATCGCCTCGTCCAACGCCGCGCCCACGTGGTACTTCAACGAATCCCTGGATATGTTGGTGTTTCCGAAGTAGCCCGGAAACAGAACCGTCTTGATCAGATCCACGAACCTTATCAATTTCTCTCGCGAGGGCAGACCTCGAGGATCGGACCAGTCCGACCTGGACCATCCCCCGACCTCGGATGCACAGAGCGCCTCGACAACCTGTTTGACCGAAGGGTTCTGGGAAACCGTTTTTCTATCATCATCCGACATGGGAGACTCCTTGATTCAAAGCACACTACGAACTTATTATTCGGTGCTCCGTCATTGTCAACATGAAGACGGGCTCCGGGAGAAATGAAAACGATCAATCTCGCCATCCTGTGGCACATGCACCAGCCCCCGTACGAAGAGCCGGGTTCATCGATGACCCTTCTCCCGTGGGCATTCCTGCACGGGATGAAGGACTATTACGACATGGGCGCCGTGGCCGCGCGCCACCCGCGCATGCGGATGAACGTCAATTTCACGCCATGCCTGCTCGAACAACTCGCCGGGTACGCGGACGGTTCGCTGGCGGACCGAACGCTGGCGCTGATGGAAAAGCACCCCGGCGAGATGACCGTGGCGGATCGGGAATACCTGTTCAGGACCTTCTTCGGTCTGACGGGAAGGATGATCGAACAGTTCCCAAGGTACGTTGAACTTCGGGACCTGCACCGGGCCGCGGCGGCCGGAGGCATCGCGGTCCCGTTGCTGACCGATGCGGAAATCACGGATCTGACTGTGCTTTACCTTCTGGCCTGGTGCGGACCAACGCTGTCCAGGGCGCCCTCTGTTCAAGCGATCGCCAGGAAGGGTCGCGGATTCGATGCTGGCGATCGCCAGGTCCTGATTCGTGAAGCGCGTTCTCTGATTGGCTCGACCGGCAGGCTCTGGCGCGATCTGGTCGATGCCGGGATCGTGGAACTGTCCACCACGCCGGCGAACCACCCCATCCTGCCACTCCTGTGTTCGACCGGTGCCGCTGTTGCCGCAAGGCCGGACGTCAAACTGCCGATCACCGCCTTCGAGGCGCCCGACGAGGCCAGAAGACAGGTTCGAACAGGTCTCGACGGCTTCGAGCGCTTCTTCGGGTACAGGCCGGCGGGCATGTGGCCGGCCGAAGGCTCCGTGTCGGATCAGGCGGTCTCGATCCTGAAGGAAGCAGGCATGCGCTGGATCGCGACCGACGAGGCGATCCTCGCCAAATCGGACGCGGCGGATCGTTCGGACATCCGCCACCCGTGGACCGTGAACGGAGTTTCGATCTTCTTCCGGGATCATTTCCTTTCGGACCAGATCGGCTTCGACTACAGCAGGCGACCCGCATCAAAGGCGGTCGCGGACTTCATCTCGCAGATGGCGGCAAGAGCGGCGAACAGCCGCGGCGGGGATGATCTGGTGGTAGTGGCCCTGGACGGCGAAAACGCCTGGGAGTACTACCCGGACGGCGGATATGGTTTTCTGGATGAGCTCTACGGCGCGATCGAGGCCGCTGATTTCATCAGACCGGTCACGATGGCGGGATACCTTGAAAAGTATGGTCCGGGCCGCCAGATCGACCGACTGGTACCCGGTTCCTGGATCGACGGAAACTTCGACACGTGGATAGGAGACCCTGTTAAGAACGCCGCCTGGGACTGTCTCGCCGCCGCGTGGCAGGCGGTCGCCAACGCGGACCTGGACGGACCATCGCTTTTTATGGCCCGAAAATATCTGATGCGCGCCGAGGCATCCGACTGGTTCTGGTGGTTCGGCCGCGGCCACTCGTCGATCCACGAACGCGAGTTCGATTTTCTGTTCAGACGAAATCTGGAGGCGGTTTACAACGCCGCCTCGATCCCGGCGCCGCAATACCTTCAGAACCCTATCGGGCAGGAAGGGGCAGGGGCCCAGTGTTCGATGCCCACTTCCTTCATCAGCCCCAGGATTACCGGAAGGCAGGACAGTTTTTACAAGTGGGTTGGTGCCGGCAGTTGCGAACACAGCCACGGCTCGATCCACCGCCTGGAACCTGTCATCAGTGGCGTCAGGTTCGGCTTCGACAGCGCGTATCTTTACCTGGCGGTTCACAGATTCGGCAAAGGACGCTTTTTCGATGCCTGCAGGGAACTGCGCGTCGTTTTCAGGAACGGGCACGAGAGGATCGTGACCTTCAGACAGGAAGCATCAGGGAGTTCCGGAGTTACTGCGTTCGACGAGAACGGTGCGACGATGGACGAATCCCGGGCGAGGGCGGCTGCGATCGATGTATTCGAAGCGGCCATTTCCCTCACGACGGTCTGCGCGCCGGATGCCGCGGGCCGCTTTCTCGTCTCGTTCAAGCTGGAGATGGGAACCGGTGACATTGACGTGGAACGTTTTCCGTGGGATTCATGGATCGATTTGAAGTGGAACCCGCGGGAATTCAAGATGAACGGGTGGTTCGTCTAAACGGCGACATCCGCATCGGGGAATTCATAATGCCCGAACTCAGACACGACCCGGTCCAGAAACGGTGGGTGATAATAGCCACCGAAAGGGCTCACCGTCCCCAGGATTTCGTCTGGGGCGCCAAGCCCGACAACGGTGCCGACTGCCCATTCTGTCCCGGAAATGAAAAATTCACTCCGCCCGAACTTCTGAGAATTTCCAACCCCGACGGCTCCTGGAAGGCGCGGTGCATACCGAACAAGTTCCCCGCACTCAGGGTTGAGGGCGAACTGGAACGCTCGGCGGCAGGTCAGTACGACCGCATGAACGGGATCGGGGCGCACGAGGTGATCGTCGAGACTCCCGATCACTCGCGCGACATACCCGATCTTTCGGTCGACGAAGTGGGCGCGGTCCTGCGCATCTACCGGGAGCGTATCATCGACCTGTCGCGCGACATCCGCTTCCGCTACATCCTGATCTTCCGCAACCACGGTCCGGCGGCTGGAGCATCGCTGGCGCACCCGCACTCACAGCTCATCGCGACCCCGGTCACCCCGCGAACCGTGTCGATCGAGCTCGAAAGTGCCAGGCAGCACTACCAGGTCAAGGAACGCTGTATCTTCTGCGACATCATCGCCCAGGAGATGCAGGAGCACCGACGGATCGTCGCCGTGGACCCGGATTTCGTCACCTGGTGTCCGTATGCGTCCAGATTTCCTTTCGAGATGATGCTGGCGCCACGACGTCACTGCCATGATTTCGCGGCCATGAACGATGCCGATCTGCTGAAACTGGCGGCCCATCTCAGGGGAATCGCACGGCGCCTGAAGGCCGGTCTGGAAGACCCGCCCTACAACTTCCTTCTGCATACATGCCCGTCGTTCCACATGGAAAACAGCCGGACGGGCTACTGGTCTACCATCAAGCTGGACTGGCACTGGCACATCGAGATCCTGCCGAAACTCTCCAGCACGGCGGGATTCGAATGGGGCACCGGGTTCTACATCAACCCGACTCCGCCCGAGGATGCCGCGGCTTTCCTTAGAACAGTCAACGTGGACGACCGCTGAAAGGGGCGCCGGATGACACGGCACGTCGACATCAAGCTCCACTACGCGTGCAACAACAACTGCATCCACTGCGTCATCGCGGATCAGCGCGGTAACGTGCTTGATGCCGGACGACGCGACTTCAGGACCACGGCCGAAGTCGCGCGCGAGTTGCAGGACGCAAAGTCAAAAGGCTTCGAGCTGGTCACTCTGACAGGCGGGGAGCCGACCATCCGGAAGGACCTGTCCGACATCGTCCGGGCGGCGCGCGCGCTCGGGTTGCTTGTGGGGCTCCAGACGAACGGCAGATTGCTCGCCTCGGCCCAGGTCAGGGAATCTCTCTGCGGAATGCAGGTGCGCTTCATCATCGCGCTTCACGGCGCGACAGCCGGGATACACGATGCGGTCACCAGGGCGCCCGGTTCGTTCGATCAGACGATGACCGGCATCAGGGAATTGTGTCGTTCGGGTGAAAAAGTCACATTGAAGGTCCTGATGTCGCGCCTGAACCGGGACAGTCTGGACACGCTGGCACGAAATGCGCTCGACGCCGGGGTACGGGAGTTCAACTTCACATTTCCACACGGTCTGGGGAATGCGGCAAGGGAACACGCGCTGGCGATCCCGTCGTTTTCCGAGATCATGCCTTCGCTGACCGCAGCCATGAACCTGCTTCGAGACGCCGGAGCCATCTATGTCACCGAGTCGGTGCCTCTGTGCCTTCTTGGTGAGCACATGGACCACGCATCGGAGACCATTTTCAGAACATCGTTCCGGTCAGAAGTCAGGCAACTCGACCAACCCGCCCGCGACTGGAGCCGTGACCGCGTTCAGGGCAAGGTACATCCGCCGGAGTGTTCCGAATGCACGTTGATCGGGGACTGTGAGGGAATCTGGCGCGAGTACTTCGATTTCAACAAGGATGCCGGGCTGGTGCCGATCACCGCGCGACGGTCCGGGAACGCAGGACGATCCTGACCACCTCGGGGCGACTGCCCAGACGCAGGGGCGGCCCCCAGAAACCTGCTCCAGCGCTCACGTACAGTATCATCGACTGAACCTGATAACGGCCGGCCCAGTATGGATAAACAAGAGGGGTGAAGATCGTTGCGGGCGGAAACTGCCCGTGATGGGTGTGCCCCGACAACATCAGGTCCACTCCCGCCGAAGCGGCCAGTTCGACGTTGATCGGTTGATGCGAGGCGAGCACGACAGGAAGCCCTGGTGCTGTTGTTGCGATTGCCTGAAGCAGCGAGGCGTCGGGCCTCGAGCCGGTGCCGAGATGCGCCGGGTCGTCCACTCCAGCAACGCAAAAGGCGTCGTCGATGCAGACCGATTCCTGACGAAGAACCCTGATTCCGGACGAAGACAGCGCGTCCAGCACCTTTTCTCCGCCAGAATACCTCTCATGATTTCCGGACACGGCAAACACCGATCCCGGGCCCGAGAAGCGCGCAAACCTGCGGAACACGGACGGGTCCCCTCCGCCCTCCTCGTCGGTCAGGTCGCCGCCCAGGATTACCCAGTCGGGGTTGACCAGGCGGACCGCATGCTCGATGCGATCGATGTCGGACGTTCCGACCAGACCGCCATGATGGACGTCTGACAGAAACGCCAGCACGCGGCCATCGAACTCCAGCGGCAAGCCGGGCAGCGCCACCTCCTCGGTGTGGACCTTTACGGGCCCGAGCGCGACCGACATGGCGGCGATCGAGATTCCCACCGCAGTACACGCGGCCAGGACAAAAGACAGGATCCGCGTGGGACGCAGCAGGCCACGAGCAAGAACCCTGGCCTTGACAAGCAGCCTGACTCCGCCGACCAGAACGAGGTCGGCCGGCACCAGGACCATTACAAGGACAGCGAGATATCCCATCCAGAGCGCTGCGGCACCGCCGGCGGCCAGGGCCAGGGGCCCGTCTGAAACGCGCACGACCGCGTGACTCAATGGCCATCCAACCGCAGCCAGCAAAAGCAGGACCGCAAGAACGCGGGAGACCCGACGCGAGGGCGCGAAGGAATTCACAACACGACGATGCACGTACCAGTGGGCCCCGAACCAGGCAAACACGAGGACGAGCATGAACACGGCTTTCATCGGGAAGGCTCCATGGAGATCGCGGACTACTGCACCCGGGGGCGCGATTATCGATGATAACAGATGAAAACGACGGTCGGAAACCTGGAAAAAAGGATAAAAAAAGGGGCCGGCAACGACCTACTCTCCCACGCAGCTGCCCGCGAAGTACCATCGGCCCTGGAGGGCTTAACTTCTGAGTTCGGGATGGAATCAGGTGTGGCCCCTCCGGTAAGGTCACCGGCCCCTTAATCCTTGGAACGCCCCCGAAGGGACGGTTCGTTCGAATAAAAGGGAATTTGTTATTGCGATTACCTTGGCTTCAACATCAACTGTGAAAGTACGATGTCAAGCCTCACGGCCGATTAGTACCACTCGGCTGAACGTGTTACCACGCTTACACCTGTAGCCTATCAACGTCGTAGTCTCCGACGGGCCTTAAGGGGAATAAATCCCGGGATACCTAGTATTGAGGTCGGCTTCCCACTTAGATGCTTTCAGCGGTTATCCGTTCCGAACATAGCTACCCGGCCGTGCCGCTGGCGCGACAACCGGTTCACCAGAGGTTCGTCCACCCTGGTCCTCTCGTACTAAGGGCAGGCCCTCTCAAGTATCCTCCTCCCACGGCAGATAGGGACCGAACTGTCTCACGACGTTCTGAACCCAGCTCGCGTACCGCTTTAACCGGCGAACAGCCGGACCCTTGGGACCTGCTCCAGCCCCAGGATGCGATGGGCCGACATCGAGGTGCCAAACAACGCCGTCGATGTGAACTCTTGGGCGTTATCAGCCTGTTATCCCCAGAGTACCTTTTAGCCGATGAGCGATGGCCCTTCCATACGGGACCACCGGATCACTAAGACCTGCTTTCGCATCTGCTCGACCTGTAAGTCTCGCAGTCAAGCTCCCTTTTGCCTTTACACTCGACGACTGGTTTCCAATCAGTCTGAGGGAACCTTTGCGCGCCTCCGTTACATTTTTGGAGGCGACCGCCCCAGTCAAACTACCCGCCAGGCAGTGTCCCGCATCGGGATATACCGATGTCGGTTAGATTATCAAATGGCCAAGGGTGGTATTTCAAGGTTGACTCCACGGAGGCTAGCGCCCCCGCTTCAAAGTCTCCCACCTATCCTACACATGAACATCCGATAATCACTGCCAAGTTATAGTGAAGGTTCTGGGGTCTTCCCGTCTTGCCGCGGGTACCCGGCATCTGCACCGGGAATTCAATTTCGCTGAGTCCCTTCTCGAGACAGTGGAGAAGTCGTTACGCCATTCGTGCAGGTCGGAACTTACCCGACAAGGAATTTCGCTACCTTAGGACCGTTATAGTTACGGCCGCCGTTTACCGGGGCTTCGATTCAGAGCTTCGCCTTGCGGCTGACCCCTCCTCTTAACCTTCCGGCACCGGGCAGGCGTCACACCGTATACGTCGTCTTACGACTTTGCACAGTGCTGTGTTTTTGGTAAACAGTCGCTACTCCCTGGCCTCTGCGACCCAAACCAGCTTCGGGAGCAAGTCCCTACACCAGTAAAGGTCCACCTTCTTCCGAAGTTACGGTGGCAATTTGCAGAGTTCCTTGAGAAGAGTTCACTCAAGCACCTTAGGTTTCTCACCCCACCCACCTGTGTCGGTTTACGGTACGGGCACTTTGAATCGTCCATCCGGGGCTTTTCTTGGAAGCGTGGGATCAGCGGGTCATATCGCGACCGAAGTCTTGACATGCTCATCACGTCTCGGAGTTGAATGACCTCCCGTTTGTGGCTTAAGCCTCCTGGGAGATCCTCCTACATGCTTGAACCGGGACATCCATCACCCGGCGCCGCTTACCCTTCTCCGTCCCCCCTGATATCAACCTCATCAAAGTGGTACAGGAATATTAACCTGTTTGCCATCGCCTACGCCTCACGGCCTCGACTTAGGCCCCGACTAACCCCTGGCGGATTAGCCTTGCCAGGGAACCCTTGGGTTTACGGTGACAGGGTTTCTCACCCTGTTTATCGCTACTCATGCCAACATAATCTCTTGGAGCACCTCCAGTAGTCCTTGCCGGTCTACCTTCGACGGCAACTCCAATGCTCCCCTACCAACGCCACAACCCAAAGTTGCAGCATTCCGCGGCTTCGGCGACGCGCTTGAGCCCCGTTACATATTAGGCGCAGGAATACGATGGACCAGTGAGCTATTACGCTTTCTTTAAAGGATGGCTGCTTCTAAGCCAACCTCCTGGTTGTTTATGCGTTCCTACATCCTTCACCACTTAGCGCGCGCTTTGGGACCTTAGCCGGCGGTCTGGGGTCTTTCCCTCTCGCCCACGGATCTTATCACTCGTGGACTGTCTCCCGCAGTAACAGCGCATGGAATTCAGAGTTTGGTTGGGTTTGGTAAGCGGGTAAGCCCCCTAGCCCATCCAGTGCTTTACCTCCACGCCTGATTTCTGCGAGGCCGTACCTAAATACGTTTCGGGGAGAACCAGCTATCTCCGGGTTTGATTAGCCTTTCACTCCGATCCACAGGTCATCCCCCGGCTTTTCAACGCCGGTGGGTTCGGGCCTCCCCGTGGTTTTACCCACGATTCACCCTGCCCATGGATAGATCACCCGGTTTCGGGTCTACTCCCTGCAACTAAGCGCCCTATTCAGACTCGCTTTCGCTCCGGCTTCGCCTCCTTCGGCTTAACCTCGCTGCAGAGAAGTAACTCGTTGGCCCATTATGCAAGAGGTACGCTCTCAGACCTTGCTTTCGCCATAGTCCTCGAACTGATTGTAAGCATGCGGTTTCAGGTACTATTTCACTCCCCTAGCGGGGGTACTTTTCACCTTTCCCTCACGGTACTAGTTCACTATCGGTCGCTCAGTAGTGTTTAGCCTTGGAAGATGGTCCTCCCAGCTTCCGACAGGGTTCCACGTGTCCCGCCGTACTCGGGAACATTATTCAGAGAGCCAATTCAATTTCGCGTACGAGGCTATCACTCCCTATGGCCTGGCTTTCCAGCACAGTTCCACTATCGAATTGGTTTGTAACTCTCCGAGGCTGCTGCCGCTACCTCAAATAATGCCCCACAACCCCATATAAGCAACGCCGGCAGGCTTACACATATATGGTTTGGGCTCGTCCCCGTTCGCTCGCCGCTACTCAGGGATTCTCGTTTGATTTCTATTCCTCCGGTTACTGAGATGTTTCAGTTATCCGGGTTCGCCCCCTAAAAAGGGTAATGCTCGTCCACGGCAAGCCGTGACCGGCATTGGGTTGCCCCATTCGGAAATCCAGGGATCACGGGATGGTTAACTCCTCCCCCTGGCTTATCGCAGTTACCCACGTCCTTCATCGCCTCTGAGCGCCAAGGCATCCGCCACATGCTCTTATTAGCTTGACACCGTAATTTCACAGATTGGTGTTAAAACCAAGGTAATCGCAACAACAGATTCACTTTTCAATGAGCATTGTTTGGTGGAGCTGAGGGGGATCGAACCCCTTACCTCAGGCTTGCAAAGCCCGCGCTCTCCCAGATGAGCTACAGCCCCGCTGGTGATGGAGGCGGCCTGGAAGCTGGTGGGCCTGGGCAGAATCGAACTGCCGACCCCACGCTTATCAGGCGTGTGCTCTAGCCGTCTGAGCTACAGGCCCTTTCGACCAAACATTCCATCAGGTTTCCCTGACTTCACAATGAGCAATGCCTCACTCATTGAAAACTGAACAGCAGGTCACAAACGATTCCGTTCTGGTTTGTCTTTCTAAGCCCACCCTTCCGGGTTGAGGCTCCTTGAAAGGAGGTGATCCAGCCGCAGGTTCCCCTACGGCTACCTTGTTACGACTTCACCCCAGTCGCTACCCACACCTTCGGCGCCTGCCTCCTTGCGGTTAGCCTGGCGACTTCTGGTGCAAATAACTCCCATGGTGTGACGGGCGGTGTGTACAAGGCCCGGGAACGTATTCACCGCCGCGTGCTGATCGGCGATTACTAGCGATTCCGCCTTCATGCAGTCGAGTTGCAGACTGCAATCTGAACTGGGGCCGGTTTTTTGGGATTGGCTCACCATCGCTGGCTGGCTGCCCTCTGTACCGGCCATTGTAGTACGTGTGTAGCCCCAGGCATAAAGGCCATGAGGACTTGACGTCATCCCCACCTTCCTCCGGTTTAACACCGGCAGTCCCAGTAGAGTGCCCAACTGAATGATGGCAACTACTAGCGAGGGTTGCGCTCGTTGCGGGACTTAACCCAACATCTCACGACACGAGCTGACGACAGCCATGCAGCACCTGTGTGAGGGCTCCTGGTAAACCAGGCACTCCGGTGTTTCCACCAGATTCCCTCCATGTCAAGCCTGGGTAAGGTTCTGCGCGTTGCGTCGAATTAAACCACATACTCCACCGCTTGTGCGGGCCCCCGTCAATTCCTTTGAGTTTTAGCCTTGCGGCCGTACTTCCCAGGCGGAACACTTAACGCGTTAGCTACGGCACTGAAGGAATTGGTACCCCCAACACCTAGTGTTCATCGTTTACAGCGTGGACTACCAGAGTATCTAATTCTGTTTGCTACCCACGCTTTCACGTCTGAGCGTCAGTATCGGACCAGGAGATCGCCTTCGCCACCGGTATTCTTCCCGATATCTACGGATTTCACCCCTACACCGGAAATTCCATCTCCCCCTTCCGAACTCAAGCTTGGCAGTTTCGAGCGCAGTTCCGGGGTTAAGCCCCGGGATTTCACACTCGACATACCAAGCCGCCTGCACGTGCTTTACGCCCAATAAATCCGGACAACGCTTGCACCCTCCGTATTACCGCGGCTGCTGGCACGGAGTTAGCCGGTGCTTCCTTTGATGGTACCGTCACAATCCGGTTGTTAGCCGGACCACATCTTCCCACCCGACAGAGCTTTACAACCCGAGGGCCTTCATCACTCACGCGGCGTTGCTGCATCAGGCTTTCGCCCATTGTGCAATATTCCTCACTGCTGCCTCCCGTAGGAGTCTGGGCCGTGTTCCAGTCCCAGTGTGGCTGGTCATCCTCTCAGACCAGCTACCCATCATCGCCTTGGTGGGCCATTACCCCGCCAACTAGCTAATGGGACGCGGACCCGTCCTCAGGCGACACATTAAAGCGCCTTTGGCCTCAACAGCCGCAGCTGTCGTGGTCTTATGCGGGATTAGCAATCCTTTCGGACTGTTATCCCCCACCCGAGGGTTGGTTATCCACGTATTACTCACCCGTGCGCCACTGTACTCGCCCCCGAAGGGACTTTCTCGTTCGACTTGCATGTGTTAGGCACGCCGCCAGCGTTCGTCCTGAGCCAGGATCAAACTCTCCAGTTTGATTTATTGAAAGGTCTCGACTTTCGTCCAGACCCTTTCTGGTTTGGAATTGAACGGGATCGTTCTTACGTAACCTGCTATTCAGTTTTCAAGGAGCGAAGCGTCCAGCAGCGCAGGCTTCTTTTTCTCGTCGCCATGCGTTTGCGCTTCCGGTTTTCAATCAGCCCGCCTTTTCTGGCGGAGCGGGGAGGAATTATGAACGGGTTGGATTTTCGTGTCAAGAACTTTTTATCAAAATTCTTTTATCCGAATTTCCGGCGTTCATCTTTCGACCGCCGACGCTGATTTTCAAGCACCGCAACCGACCGCTTTCGTCGACGCGGAGCAACAGGATAATCGCCTGACAACATCGTGTCAAGAACTAATTTGCCGCCCGCATCGTTTTTTTCTGGTCGGTTTTCAAAGTGCCAACGCCCTTCTGGGCGAAACGGCGAGGATGATAGACGCGAGGATGAGCACTGTCAATGGTTTTTGATCACTGGGCTGAGGAAATTTACAAGCGCTGGAAACCAAACGGGTATGGAGGGTCAGATTTCGGAGTCGGGCGTGTCGGCGGCGGCCCACTCGGCAAGGGTGCGCGCGATTTCTGCGGCCTGCTCGGGTTTTCCGATGTTGAATTTCGCCTCAAGGCGGTAGGTTCCGTCCCGCTTCCGGTACTTTCTTATGGTGTACCTTGGCTCGCCAAAGTCGTTATCGGAACGCGACCATTCGCGGTACTTGAACATCAACACCGGCCAGGCCCCGCGGGCAATGACTTTCTTGGCCTCTTCCCGAACCACCTGAATCCCGTCTTCTTCGTATTCGACCGTTATCTCATCGATCTCTTCGGACCACATGTGATTCTCCTTGGTTTGTTTCCGGCGCCGGACCTGCCGACGCGACTACTTCGATTTCCGGCCCGCCAGATTGGCTGGCGCCCCCGGTCCCCAATCATCAACCAGTTCGCCCAGGACGGACTCGACCATGCGTACCGGTCTGGGCCGCCTGGACTCAACGAACTGCTCGGGGGCCTTCACGACGGGCAAATCACCCCCGACCTTAACCTGAAGATTCCAGGTCATCCCGACCTTGACCGCGACCGAGTCGAAGGCCGAATCGAACGCGAAAGTGACTGCTATCTCCAGCGGAACACGGCCGTCAAGTCTAACGGTACCCTCCAGAGCCGACACCTCGCCCGACCATGGTTCTGTCGGGCCACCCGACCCGGGCGTTGCAAAACGACACGGCGACGAGGCCAGCGACACGCGGGAAACACCCTTGTCATCCGGAGGTTCCAGCCGCGCACACTGCCTGACCAGGTTCGCCAGCGAGTCCTCGTCATTGATGAACGCACGCACCTGCGCGCGAGGCTGGGCTATCGCGTCGTCCCAGCGCACCCAGAGGCCGGACGTCCCGGCGGTGAAGTAGTCGGAGCCAACACGAATGGCCCCGGTCGACTCGTCCGACCGTCCGTCGGCCGCGCCCTTGTGGATTCTTGATCGCGAGAAGCGGAAGTCTCCGCCAGGCAGAATGGTCAGCGTGGACGAATCGGTCATCTCGACCGGCGCGTCGCCCCGCTCGATAGTGACCGACACGCTCGATATCGCCAGCATCCCCTTTTCAACAGCCGGGGCAAGGCTCCATCCGTCAACGGATTCTGTGTCGCTTGAAACCGGTTTTCCGGCCGCACCAGCTCCGGACAAGGCCCCGGAACGTGAAACGCGCCCCTGGCAGGACGTGGCAAGCACGGCGGCAACAAGCATCACTGAACAGGCTGTCCACCTATTCATCACGCCCCCCGGATGTCTGCCCCAGGACTTCCCCCGCATGAAGTCGCCTGCCCGCAACCATGGCGGCCGGTGTCATGCGTCGCGCCCCTGACGGCTGAACGGAGTCAATCGCCACAGCCCCGTCCGACGTGCGTACTATCATCGAATCGCCGTATCGTCCGCCGGCGGCCAGCACCGTTCCGGGCCGCTGTCCATGCCAGTCCGGAGCCATTGCGGCGGCCTCGATCCGCTTCAGGAACGGAAACACCCTGACACGAATCCCGGAAGAAGTTACGGTGAACGCGCCGGGCCACGGTTCCACGCCACGGACCAGGCAGGAAATCTGTCCTGAGGTTCGGGACCAGTCGATCCTTCCGACGTCCTTGTCCATGATCGGGGCGACCGTCGCCTGCGAGTGATCCTGTGCGACGGGAACCAGCGTTCCGGCGGCCAGGCCGTCGAGGGCTTCAAGCAGGAGCCCCGGTCCCATCCCCGCGAGCCTTTCAAAAAGAGTCGCCGCCGTGTCTTCGTCACGCACCGGAGTCTTTCCCGAAAGCAGGATGGGGCCGGTGTCGCATCCCTCGTCCATCATCATTATGGTCACGCCGGTCTCGGCATCGCCGTTGATGACCGACCATTGAATCGGGGCGGCGCCACGGTACCTGGGCAGCAGACTTCCGTGCACGTTCACGCATCCCAGGCGAGGCATCGAAAGCACTGCCGGAGGCAGGATCCGGCCATATGCGGCGACGACGAAAAAGTCGGCCGCGCACGCCGAAAGCCTGGCCTGAACCGCCGGATCGCGCAGTCCTGTCGGCTTGAACACATCGATTCCGAGAAGCGCGGCCGCAGCCGCAACCGGGGTTTCGGTCACAGTCAGACCACGGCCGCTCGGCTTATCCGGTCTGGTGACGACCAGGCAGACGTCGTAACCGGCACTGACGAGTGCCTGAAGCGACGGCACCGCAAAATCAGCGGTACCCATGAAAACGACCCGGATAGCGGAATGATTCATGTCAGGAATTCCCCTGATCCGCTGCCCTGCCCCTGCAAGACTTCTGGTAGTCCCTGAGCGCCAGCTTGCGCCGGATCGGTCCGACGCGATCGATCATCGTAACTCCGTCCAGGTGATCCAGCTCATGCTGGACGCAGATCGCGGCCAGATCGGAGACCTCGATCTTTTGCGGACGGCCGTCCCGGTCGGTGTACTCGACCGTGACCGTGAACGCACGCTTGACGTTCACCTCGATCCCGGGGAAAGACAGGCACCCTTCATCCATCGTCACAGACCCGTCCTGCGCGACGATCCTGGGATTGACCAGGGCAACCAGTCCGGTCGGCTGGAACTCCTCGTCGCCCGGGACGTCGATCACCGCGATCCTGAGCGATTTTCCGACCTGGGGCGCCGCCAGTCCTATCCCCTTGCCCGCGTACATCGTCTCGGCCATGTCGTCGATCAGCTTTCTGATCCCGTCATCGACCTCGCCGACCTCGACGCCCTTCCTGGTCAACACATCATCGGGCCATCTGCAGATTCTCAAAACGGCCATGTCAGCTCCATTGCCCGCGTCTGCATCGGGCGAACCTCCGAATCAATCGCCGGCCCTGAGGTAGGCCAGGCGAAGATCCGGGTCGGACAGTACCTCGAACGCATCGGCACAAACACGCTCGACCATGTCGATCGAGGCGGCGGCGCCTTCGAATCCGGCGGTGCGGACCCGCAGATCCATCAGTTCCGCGGACGTCCGGATCCACGCCTCTCTCACACCGGACGTGCCGACCTCGCGAGACAATCCAAGGCATTCGAAATAATCCCCGCGCGTCACCAGATCGCACAACCGATTCAGTTCCTCAAGCGGACCGGTCGGCGAGGGAGCCTGTTGAACGCGTGGCGGGCGGCGGCGCTTCAGTTCAGCTTCCACCTTGTTCCCTCCGGGGTATCCATCACGGAGACGCCCATCTCCAGCAGGGCCGCGCGCGCCTCGTCCGCGCTTGCGAAGTCCTTCTGCGCACGAGCGTTATTCCTCTTGTCAACCAGAGCGACGATCGCCTGCCTGTCGAGCCCCGACCTTGCCAGTTTCTTTGCCTGTATGTCATCAAGAATGCCGGCGGGCTCGCCCAGGCAGAGGCCGAGAACCGCGCCCTGATCCAGAATGGCATCGAGAAGTGTCGCAATCCGCGCCGATTTTTCGGGGGCCTTGCCTTTCAGCGCGAGCGCCTCGTTCAGCGCCTTGGCCTCTTCGGCGAACAGTCCCAGGGCGGCAGCCGTGTTGAAGTCATCGTCCATCATCGACACGAACCGGTCACGGAAGGCGTCGAATTCGGCCACGCTACGAACCGCGGGATGCGCCGAAAGCCACCTGCGGGCGGCAGCGACGCTCTCGTACAGGTATTCGACCCGGTTTTCGGCCTCTTCGAGGGCCGAATCCGTGAAGTTGATCGGGCTGCGGTAATGCGTCGTCAACAGGAAGTATCTGAGCGACTCGGGATGGAAACGCTGGATGACGTCGCGAATCGTGAAGAAGTTGCCCAGCGACTTGGACATCTTCTCCTTGTCGACCTGAACGAAGCCGTTATGCATCCAGTACCGGACGAACTCCTTGCCTGATGCGGCCCAGGACTGGGCGCGCTCGTTCTCGTGGTGCGGGAAGACCAGATCGGCACCGCCGCCGTGGATGTCGAACACTTCGCCAAGATACTGCGCACTCATCGTCGAGCACTCGATATGCCAGCCGGGACGTCCCGGTCCCCAGGGGCTGTCCCAGAAAGGTTCGCCGGGCTTCGCGGACTTCCAGAGAGCGAAGTCCATCGGATGTTTCTTGGAATCGGTCACGTCAACGCGATCGCTGGCTCCGGCCTGCATGTCGTCCAGCTTGCGGCCGGAAAGCCCCAGGTAACCGGGAAACGACTGGATGTCGTAGTAGACGTCGCCATCGACCACATAGGCGTGGCCGTTGTCGATGATCTTCTGAACCATCTCGACGATCTGGGGAATATGCTCGGTGACCCGTGGTTCGACGTCGGCCGGCGCGATCCCGAGCTCGCTCATGTCATACCGGAACTCCGAAATAAAGGTGTCGGTCAGTTCGTTGACCGACATCCCGCGTTCGTTCGCCCGGTTGATGATCTTGTCGTCGACATCCGTGAAGTTTCTGACATAAGTGACGTCGTAGCCGGAATACTTGAGGTACTTGTAGATCGTGTCGAACGCGACGTAGGCGCGGGCGTGCCCGATGTGGCACCGGTCGTACACCGTCACTCCACATACGTACATCCCCACCTTGCCTTCCCGCAGGGGAACGAACTCCTGTTTGGATCTGGTAACCGTGTTAAATAGTTTCAATCCCACCGGAACCCTCCCGAATACTTGGCCATGATACGCCACGTTGAAAAATAGGGGCGCACGCGATCAAAGTCAATCTTACGTGCGTGCGCGAAGCGATTCTGCTGACAGCCCCGTGTCGTGCTGGTATATTTCCGGGCATGAAAACGCCCGACAAAGCCACGCTGGTCGCCGGTGCCATCTTCGTGATAGCTGCATCGATATTCGTCTCGACCATGGAACCAGAGCCGCCCCCGGTACAGAATCTCAACACCATGCTTCTCAAGCCGGCGCTCAAGATGACGGTCGCGGTCGCGGAGCCGGGTGCCGCGGGCGCGGAGCGCTCTCTTTTTCACGACACGGCCGCGACCCTTCTGGAACCTGTGGCGGGCCTGCCTCTGATGCGGGAACAGGATCATCTTGAGGGTGCTGCGGCCGCGGCTGCCGTCGGCGCGAAGCACCTGGTTCCCCTTTTCGCGGGAAATGCGGTCGAAACGGATCCCGGGGCCGGCGTTCTCGTCGAATGGGCTCTGGATCCCACGTTCGTGCCGGACCTCGATGACCTCGCCCGGTTGAGGTCGATGAACATCGACCTGGAGTACCGCGACCTGGCCGTGCTGGCGGTAATGGACGGGACCGGGCTGGTGCTGGTCGAGTCGTTGCTGGCGGCGCACCGCCGGACTGTTCATGAAACCTGGTCGGCTGCTCTCCTGATCGTGTTCATGTTCCTGCTGTCCTGGGGCGTGATCGCGTGGGTTAGATGGCAGAAACCGCAGCCGGCAAAGGCTCCAGGCGAAAAGCAGCCCGTGGATCTCGGGCTGCTCGCAGCTCCAACGGCGGTCTACATCTGGTTCATGGTTCTGTTTCTTTCGGTCAGCCTGCTCATGCCGGCGGTCATCGCCAGGATCGCACCCGACATGACCGCCCCCATGATGCTCCTGATTTCCTACGCGGTCATCGCTTCGGGTGGAATCGCCATTGCCCTGCGCTATGGAGCGACCGAATCCGAACCTTCATGGCACCGGATTCTCGGCGTGTCGCTCCGGCCCGGCACAGCCGCACCGGCCGGCGGGGCGCTGGTCGGTGGCCTGCGGGGATACGCGATGATGTGGCCGATCGTCATAATCGCCACGATGTTGAGTGCCTTCACCGGCGATCAGGGAACCAGCAGCGACTCGATTGAATATCTCATCCTGGCCGGAGCCTCCATCCAGGACAAGGCGCTGCTGATCCTGTCGTCGGTGGTGCTCGCGCCGATCTTTGAGGAGCTTCTTTTCCGCGGCTTCTTCTACCGTCGACTTCGGGCGCTGATGACACCGTTCGGAGCGGCGGCCCTCAGCGGCATGGTATTCGCGGCGACCCACATGTCCGCCCCCGGATTCCTTCAGATCTGGGCCATCGGCTTCACCCTGGCCCTGACCTACGAACACACGGGACGACTCCGGTCGTCGATGCTGGCTCACGCAATCTGGAACCTCGAGACCCTCCTGGCAATGTTCTTCATTTACGGTTGAATCCCCCATCCAGAGCGACTCTTGTCGCACCCGGCTTGACCGCGACGATACTGAACAGTCAAGATCGTCTTTTCCATGCCAGGGAGACCGGCAGACATGGACGACCCTGCCACTGACCAGGAAAGGCCCTGGTTTCGCCACTACGAACAAGGCATCCCGACCGGATATCCCGCGATCTCCCCGCTCTTCGGAGACGACGAGGCAGGCCCCGCGCGTTCCATCTGGGAACAGTTCGAACGCACCGTCGCCGCCTGGGGTGAGCGTACGGCGCTGATATTCGAGGGCACGACCATCTCCTGGGAACAACTCGGTCGGTATGTCCGGGATTTCTCGACCTCACTCGCGGCGCTGGGCATTGGCAGGGGCGACAAGGTCGTACTGCAGCTCCCGAACATCCCGCAGATGGTGATCGCCTGCTTCGCGGTCCACCGGCTTGGCGCGTGCGTGGTCATGGCAAACCCGATGTACGTGGCCCCGGAAATCCGCCATATGCTCGTCGACTCGGGGGCCGACACCATGATCACCCTCGACGGGCTGTGGATGAACCGTGTCCGTGCGATCAGGCATGCTACCGGGCTGCGCAATATCATCGTCGCGGGTATCCGGGATTTCCTGCCATTTCCCAGGCGGCAGTTGTACCCGCTGGTCGGGCGCGGGAAGGGGCTGTGGGCGAGGGTGCCGCCCGAACCGGGAGTCCACCGGTTCGACGAGATGCTCGCACGGCGGCGCGATGCCATCAGCCCTTCACCGGGCCTTCCGGATGACATGGCCTGCCTGCAGTACACCGGCGGAACGACGGGCATATCCAAAGGCGCGGTGCTGTCCAATTACAATCTGCTCTCGAACGCCCATCAGGTTGCCGTCTGGTTCCCAGGGCTCAGGGCCGGACACGAGATCTTCGTGTGCGCGCTGCCAATTTTTCATGTATTCGGGCTGACTTGCTGCCTGAACGTGCCAACGGCCATCGGGGCCACCATGTTGCTGGTTCCGGATCCCAGAAATCTCAAATCTCTCATCTCGGGGATAGAGAAACACAGACCGACCATGTTCCCGGCGGTACCCGCCATGTTCGAGGGTATCAACCGCTTCCCGGCCATCGAGCGGCGCGACCTGTCCTCGATCAAGGGTTGTTTCTCGGGTTCCGCCCCCCTGTCGCTTGAAGTGATGACCAGGTTCGAGTCCATGACCGGGGCCAGGATTACCGAGGGCTTCGGTCTGACCGAGGCCTCGCCGGTGACCCACGTCAATCCTCTGTTCGGCCTCAGGAAGGAAGGCTCAATAGGCGTTCCGATGCCCGGCACCGACTCGATGGTCGTCGATCTCGCCCAGGGAAAGCGACAGATGCCGGATCATCAGCCTGGCGAACTGATCATCAGAGGGCCCCAGGTGATGAAAGGCTACTGGAACCATCCGGACGAGACCGCTGTGACGCTGCGGGACGGCTGGCTGTTCACCGGCGACATAGCCTACCGGGACGAGGATGGCTTCTTTTTCATCGCCGGCCGCAAGAAGGAGATGATCATCGCCGGTGGATACAACATCTACCCGCGCGAGATAGACGAGGTGCTTTACGCGCACCCGGACATTCTTGAGGCGGCTTCCGTCGGCATCCCGGATCGTCACCGTGGCGAGACGGTGTGGGCCTTCGTGGTTCCACGACCGGGGACCGCGCTTCGGGGCGGCGAGGTCGTGACCTGGTGTCGGGAACGCCTGGCCAGATACAAAGTCCCCAGGAGAATAGTCATCACCGATGCTCTGCCGCGGTCCGCGGTAGGCAAGATCCTTCGACGGGAACTGAGGGAAAAGGCCATCGCGATGCTCAACAGCGAAGGAGAGGGCGTATGAATTCCGAGATACTGAAGAACCGCGAGGGCGTGTTGAAGTCCGGAGAGAGACTGGTTCTGAGGCTGCTCGGACCGGGCGATATTCCGGCAATGCAACTGCTGTTCAAGACCTTTTCACCGCAGACGATTTTCCACCGATTTCAGGAACCGATTCCGGTGATGACCGAAGAACGCGCGCGGCGATGCGTCGGCTGCACCTCGGAAGGCAGTTTCGCGGTGGCGGCGGCTTACGAGGATCCGCGTCGGGGCCAGGTGCTGGTCGGCATCGCCAGGATCGGCATGTTCGCTCCCGGCGAGGCCGAGTTCGCCATCGTGGTCGGAGATCCGTGGCAGCGTCAGGGGGTGGGACGATTGCTGGTGGACGCGAGCCTGGCCGTAGCCGCCGATTGTGGAATCAAGTGGCTCGAATCGACGTTTGACCTTGAGAACCGTCGATATCTGGACTTCTGCAAGGCCGTCGGGCTGAACGGAACGCTGACCTGGGAGATGGGTCAGCTGAGGCTGCGCGTTCCGGTTACAGGGGTTGATGGGCAGGCCGATCATCGGGGCTGATAAGCCGCCGTCCTGACCGCCACCATGATACACGCGTTAACAACCACCGTGGCGAACCTGGCGCGCGCCATTTCGATACATGCCTCGTCCCAGGAACCGTCCTGGAACCACAGGATGCCGAATCTTGCCGGATCCATCGACTTGAGCACAGTGGCCGTGACCGACGGCGGGGTAACGAAATCGACGATGTGAACCGGGTCTGGCGCAAGATTGATATTCTTGAAAGCTGGAATGCCCATGATCCGTTCGTCGACCGGATTGACCGGAAGCACGGTGAATCCATGTTCCACCAGCGTGACCACGATAGTGTTTCCATACTTCTCAGGATTGTTCGACGCGCCGACGACTGCGATCCTGGTCTGCCTGGATCCTGTTTTGATAAGGTCCAGCACGTTGGCGGGAAGCATGGTTCACCTCATGGACAAGCTAGATGACGAACCTTTGAAACACCTCGACAGCGCGGGCCATCAGTGCGGAATCGATATCCAGATGCGTTACGGCCCTGGCGGATCCGCAGGTGCTGCGGCCCACACGGATTCCGAGCGCCGCGAGCCGCTCAATCATGGTCGCGACGCTGACGTTCGGATCGACGGGCGCGAACATGACCATGTTGGTTTGAACCGGGGCCGTGACCTTCAGGTGCCCTCCGGCCGCTATCGCATCGGCAAGGGTCCGCGCGTTTGCATGGTCCAGCGCCAGGCGCGCCCTGTTGTTCTCCAGCGCGTAGATACCGGCCGCGGCCAGCACCCCTGCCTGACGCCACCCACCACCGAGCATGTGCCTGAAACGCCTGGCGTCATCTATCAGTCCGGCCGGGCCACACAGCAGGCTGCCAACCGGGGCGCCAAGTCCCTTGGACAGACAGAAACTGATCGTATCGGCGACCGACGCGTACCGCTGGACCGGCACTCCAGACGCAACCGATGCGTTGAAGATCCGGGCGCCGTCGATATGCACCTTCAAGCCGGCCTCGTGAGCCATCCTCGAGGTCTCCCGCATCGTATCAAATCCGAGTACGGCGCCGCCGCCGGCATTGTGGGTGTTCTCCATCCAGAACATGCGCTGTCTTGACATGTGTCTGGCCGGCGGACGCAATGACGCCGCAAGTGTCTCGGGAGTCACGCATCCGGACTCACCCTCCAGCGGACGGATGGTTACACCGGATATCGAGGCCGGCGAGCCGCCTTCGTGGTGGAATGGATGGCAGAGGCGGTGCATCAGCACCTCGTCACCCGGCTCGGTCTGGAGCCTGATCGACAGCGAATTGGCCATCGTGCCGGTGACCGTGAACATTGCCGCCTCTTTCCCCATGATCTCCGCGGCGCGACGCTCGAGTTCGTTGACCGTCGGATCCTCGCCGTAGACGTCGTCGCCCAGTTCGGCGGAAATCATCGCCTGCAGCATGGCTTCGGACGGTCTGGTGAGCGTGTCTGACCTGAGATCCACGATCGGAAAGTTCCCTGTTGCCTGAGACATCGATTCCCCCCGGGGCGCGCGAAAGGCGTCACCAGTTAACGTCCAGCACGACCCACCCAAGCAGGTACTCGTACCGTCCAATCTCCTTTCTGATCTCCTGGGCCGAGTTGAATGCGGATGCCGACTCCATCGCTTCCTTCGGGAACCGGTAAGCCATCGCCTCGAGCACCGTCTCAAGCATTTCGACTGTGACTGCCTGAGAAACCTTGATTCTGGCCGCGCGCGGGCGACCGGCAGCAATCATCTCGGCGGCCAGGGCATTCACGCCACGCACGTCGTACCCTGAATTCACCAGTCCCCCGGATGCACGGGCAATCTCGACCACGCGATCGCCCATGCGCAGTGAGAATGGATTCAGTTCGAATTCCAGGTGGCCGGTCGGCGCCTTTCCGTCGATCGGCTCCTTTCCGTCAACAGGCGCGTTCCACGACGAACGTTTCCCGTCCGGGGAATACAACTGACGCGTGCTGATGAAAAAGTTCATCGGTCTCCAGACCGGGGAAGCGGCGCCGCGGGGAAGCACCGCAATGAGCGGGAACGCGTCGGTCTCGGCAGACATCGCTGCCATCACCTCGGCAAGGTCCGCGAAGGTCGTGGTTCTGTCCACCACGAAGAAAAGGAAACCGCTTTTCTCGTCGGGGGTGCGACGCCACTCACCACGGCCGTTAAGAGCATGGTGGATGGCAGTCTTCACGTCCTCGGGCCTGTGCACGTCCCGCAGGTCAATCAGCACCTCTGGAACCGCGTCAGGCACCTGGAACAAACCTGCCTTGAGCACCGGCTGGTCGTACACGGCAAGACGTCCGGCCGAAAGCGAGAATATCCAGGGAGGATTCATCGCAAGACCGATTGAACGCCCCTGGGGAGGAAATGCGCCGGCGGTCTCGCCGGATGTTCCGTCGGTGATGGGAAGAGGAATATCCCTGTCGCTGACCTGCTTGCGTCCTTCCTCACACATCGACAACAGCACGGCGTCTCCCGAATTTCCGGTCGGACAGTTCTCAAGCAGTTCCGAAAGCCTGGCTCTGGTGGCGACGACGATCGCTCCGGCCCCGGCACGGTCGGAAACGTCACAACCGACCAGCATCCTCATCGCCACGGCCACATACGAACTGTTTTCGGGTGTTATCGCCGTAAACAACTGCGTGAGCGCCGATATCCCGGCGGTGGCCGCGGAATCGGCGAACTTTCCCCCGCTCTTCCGAAGCAGTTCCAGTTCTGTCAGATACTCGCAGGACGGTGTCTGCATGAACTTGAGAACAGCCTTCGCGTCACGGGCATAAACCTCGCCGCCCTCCATGCCCTCAAGGCGCTCGATGTCGGCGCCGATGATCGCGAATCCCTGCTCCCGACTTATCCCGATGGAGGTCAGATACTCCGGTTCGAGCGGCGGAGACTTCATCAGGGAGTTCATCCTGACGTGAAGAACGCCGGCAAGCAGTTCAGGCGAAGGATTGGTCGCGGCGAGAGCCTTCTGAACGGCCGCAACGCAGTTGGAAGCGTAGTCGCAGGACTCAAGCGCGGAATACGTGCCTGATCCACCCCCGCCCCCACCACCGCAACCGGCAAGCAACAACACTGCAAAAAAAGTAACCACACGTTTCATTGATATCCCCCACCGCTCTGCAAAGGGACGCGTTTGTCGAGCGCGCCGCGTGATGATAACATCGTTTCGGCTCCGTTACAGTCTGGCGCGACGAGGTACAAAGGCACATGGCCGATACAGGGACAACTTCGCTTTCCGAGGTGAAGGTCATCTTTTCGGACACGCACCTCGGTTCGGGCCATGCCCCTGGAATAGTCAATCCATTCGAGGATTTTCACCACGACGACAAGCTGGCGGAACTGATCGACCACCATTGTTCCGGGCGGTTCGCGGACGTTCCGGTCGAGTTGTTCATCAACGGCGATTTCCTCGACACCCTGAAGGTGCCCTGGGAGGGAACATTCCCGACGGAGGTGACCGAACCGATCGCGGCGGCGAAAGTTGCCAGGTGCGTGCGCGGCCACCCTGCGGTCTTCGACGCATTGAGACGATTCATTTCGGTTCCGGATCACAGGGTTACGATAAACCCCGGCAACCACGACATCGATATCGTGTTCCCGGGGGCCCAGCGGGTTATCCGTGCCCGACTGGGCGTTCCCGAGGACTCTCAGGCAGTGACCTTCGTGACGGACCGGGAATTCACACAATTTCCAATGGGTGTCATCGTCTGCCACGGGAACGGATTCGAAACGATGAACAGGATCGAACCTGGTCGCGCCACCCGCAAGACCGACGACGGCAGGGAGGTTCTGGACCTTCCGATCGGCAGCCGCTTCGTGCTCGACTGTTTGATGCCGGTAAAACGTGAAAACCAGCTCATCGACCACGTTGTTCCGCTGTCCACCTATCTGATGTACGGTCTGGTTTTTGAGACGCGCTTCACGGTCCGGCTCCTGGGCAGGTCGATCCGCTTTTTCCTGCAGGCACCGATGGGTGGCCAGGATCAGGAGGAACTGAGCCTGGTCAAAAAGATCCAGCTTGCGCTGGAAAACATCAGTCTTTTCAGTGATTTCGAAAAACAGGCATTCAAGACGGTAAAGGGACTCGAGGAATTCTCGACCCTCATCACCGGACACAGCCATAAGGCGATGATCAGACGGTTCCCCGGCAACCGGACCTACGTGAACACGGGTACCTGGACAAGGACCGTCAGGCTGGAGCTGGGCGACCTCGGCCCGGTCGATAAGTTGACGTACGCGCTGGTCGAGTATCCGACCAAGGGTCCACCATCCGTTAACCTCATGGCGTTCAACGGTACCAGGCGGGTCACCGAGGCACTGTCAACATAAAGGATATCTTGCAAGATCTCCCTTATTTTCCTAGAATTTCGTGTCGTTTCTGTGCCTGCCAAAGCATACGCGGAGGTTCCCGAATGAAGCGCTCGCCTTCTCATGGCGTCGTGATGGCCTCATTGGTTGTTGCCCTGCTCGCCGTGGTCTCCTGCGGGGACGAAAGCTCCGGCAACAAGGACCTCTTATCCGATGGTGACTCCGCGGAGCCGCTCGACGGCCAGGAGCCTGTCGACTCCATCGACACGGTGCTCGGCTCGGACTCGACCAAGGCCGGCGCGTCTGTTTCGGTTGACTGCGCCGGTTCCGGGTGGGATGCCTCAAAGGTGAATATCCTCGTCTGGGATCCGAAGACTGCCGGCAACGTTGGCGGTGACGTATCGGAAGGGGTCGCCGCGGATGCCGTGGAACCGAAAAAGCTTGATCCGGACACGATGACCCTGCCGGAAGGCGTGACGCTCGCCGACGGCCGGTTGACGTTCACGGTGACCGGGACATTCTACGTTTCCTGCTATGCGCCGGACGCCGACATGCTCGACGAGGACCCGGCCTGGATCACTGTCGAGCCTGGACTTGCGGCCGAGATCGAATCGATCGTCGAGCCGACCGCGATCAAGGCGGGCGAGTGGGTTCACATCACGTGTTCAGCGGCCGACAGGTGGGGTAACGCGATCACCTCCGGCTTCGTCCCGGTGGTCAACCCGTCCAACGGCATCAGGCCGTCCGGACTCGATGTGCAGTTTATTACGGTCGGCACGTTCACCGTGGGCTGTGGAATCGAAAACACCGACACCCGTGACGATACACCGGTTGAGGTCACGGTAACCCCCAACATTGCCAAGAAGATTTACACCATACTTGACCCCTTGACGATGATGGCCGGCAACAGCGCCAACGTGTCATGTGAGACCCGCGACTTCTACGAGAACCGGATAACGGGATTCCCGGTGTCGATTCAGCACCCGGACGCGCTGGAGCTTGTTGGAAAGACGCTGTACACCGAAAAGGCGGGGCTCTACACGGTCAAGTGCGTGCCCCAGCTTGAGGACTGGTCGAAGTTCCAGCTTTTCCCGCTCTCCCTGACGGTCACTCCGGCCAATCCCGAGGTCATAACGCTGAAGGTGGTGCCCAACAAGCCCGTCTACGGAACCAATCAGCGCATCCAGGTCACGATGACCACCGCGGATCGCTTCGGCAACGTGATTACGAACGCGCCTTTCGCGCCGGTCGTGATCACGCCCCTCACCTACGAGACCATCGTCGACAGCCAGCCGGCAGTGGTCGATTCGCCGGCCGATGGCATCAAGATGCTCAACGGCGATACCTCGGGCGAATTCCTGCTTCGGAAGGAAGGCCGTTACATGCTGACCTTCCGTCTGCTGAACGACCAGACGATCTTCAAGGATCTCGAAATCCGGGTCGACGGCAGTGGACCGATGCTTTCGATCCTTTATCCCGCACGCGGGGCCACGATAAAGGGCAAACCGTCCGTCACGCTGGTCGCGAGCGTCAACGACTCGCTCAGCGGCATCACGAAACTGACGATCAACGGCCTCGAGCTGGATCCGGCCACATTCATCAAGTCCGGTCAGCTCACCTACCAGCTCCCGAAGATTCACCAGGGTCTGAACACCTTCGAGGTGGCAATCGAAAACAGCATGGGCCAGAAGGCCTCCGAGACCCGCGGATTCCAGTTCTCCTACAAATACTATGATGTCGACGCTTCCAAGCCCGAGGAATCGGCCATCCGCGACGCGGTCAAGGCCTACCTCGGCCGCTCGTTCTTCGACGACGGGAACCATGAGCTTCCGGCGGATGACCTGGCCACCATCATGGAAAACATCGTTGGTGGTCTGAGGCTCGAGAACCTGATTCCGAACCCGATCGCATCGTCCGGTCCGTACAAGGTCTACATCCGCCGCATCACCTACGACAAGCCGACGGTCACGCTCAGTCCCGAGAAGGACAAGCTGATGCTCGGAATCGTGATCAACAACTTCGACCTCGAAGTCGAGGCAGAGGGAAAGTGCGAGTTCATCATCGACTGGTGCCCCGACGTGACCGGCTTCGTGGCGGTCGACAGCTTCGTCGTTGATACCGCGATAAACATCGTGATGGACGAAAACGGCGTGTTCCAGTCGTCGATGTCGTTCACCAACTTCGAGATCAACGGTCTCGACATCGACCTTGACGGATTCCTCGGCGACCTGCTCGACTGGCTCATCGACACCCTTGTCGACATGTTCAAGGACATGATCGAACGCGCGATCAAGCAGCAGATGGAGTCGATGCTGAACGACATCATGGGCGACCTGTTGTCCAAGTTCAAGATCTCGGAATCGTTCCAGATCCCGTCCATTCTCGGGTCTCAGCCGACCGAAATCTCGTTCACGACCTACCCATCGGCCTTCGTCCTTGACCACCCCGGCTTCTGGCTGGACATGGACGCGGTGATTTATGGTCCGGGAGGTATCGCGCACGACAACCTGGGTTCGATCTCCCGCTCGGACTGCCTGAAGACGAACGCGGATGACTTCGTGATTCCCGAGGACGCCCAGGTCGGTTTCGCCGTGTTCGACGACGTGCTGAACCAGGCGCTTTATGCCGTCTGGAACACCGGTACCCTGAACCTGTCCATCGGAGACGACATCCTCAGTGGTCTGGACCTTCCGCTGGTGGTGCTCAAGAAGGTGGATCTCGACTTCTACGAAGCCCCGATCCTGACAAGCTGCAACACCGACTACGTTTTCGATCCCGAGACCTTCACCGGCGAATGCACTCCGGACAAGGATCAGATCGTGCAGCTGCAGGTCGGCGACCTCTACGCCAGGATCGAGGCCGAAATCATGGGCACTCCGATGTACATGGAGTTGTTCATCCAGGCGATCGCGCTGGCGGACATGTACCCCGGCGAGGACGACGCCGGCAATTCCACGATTGCCATCAGGCTGCTGAACGTGCCCATGATCATGCTGGACATCATCGAGATCGATCCGGAATACCTGGGTTCCATGGGGATGACCAAGTCCGAGTTCTACAACGGCATCATCGCCCCGTTGATCGACCCTCTGCTGGAAAAGCTGCCGACCTGCCAGGAGTTGTTCGAGTTCGCGATCCCGGTCATCGACCTGAATTCCCTGCTGGCCGATATCCCTGCCGGTACGAACGTGAAATTCTACGTTGAGCAGTTCTTCCGCGAAAACGGCTTCACTTCCGTCCAGGGCCACCTGGAGTAACCCGCGCCCGAACCCAGGGTCTCGGCAGGGCCTGGTCCTGTCCCAGGGCCTCGGCAGGGCCTACGGCCCTTGCCTCGTGCCTGGGCTCTGTATGAACGGCCAGCCCTGCGGGCCGGCCTCAGGAGGGGCGAATGTAATTCGCCCCTACACCGGAACCTGACCCTGCCCCAGATCCTGATCCTGCCCCTGACCCCTGCCCCTGTCAGCCGCATCTACAAGCAGCCGGAATGAACCCGTACCACCGCCGCCAGCCACGACCCTGTCCCGATCCAACCGCCTGCCAACACGGACGACAGGCACCCGTAGGGGCGAATTACATTCGCCCTTCTTGACAGTGACAGGGTCAGTGACAGGCACAGGGGCAGTGGCAGGGACGGGGTCAGGGAACCGCCTTCGCCAAGGCTACGGCGTGTCAGGCCGCCTTCACGTGGGAACGAATAAACGGCCTACCTGAAGCTGACGGAATCGACCAGAACGGCGGTGTCGAAGATTGAATCGCCCTTGTCGGTGCAGAAGAAGGAGATGGTGACCGGGGCGTCGCGCTCGGTATCGAACATGGTCAGAGGGAACGACGCCTTCTGCCACGAGGTCATGTGGGTGTCGCCACGATCGAAATCGATGTCCGAAGGCTCCAGTCCGACGTATTTCGATCCGCACTGCCCTTCCTGGCACTTGCCGTCGTCCACGGCGCAGAGGTCGTCGACCTTGATGTCCACGACCGGGTATTCTGTTCCATCCCGGGTGGACAGCTTCGCCTGGAACGCGTCCTGATAGGCAGTGCCGCAGAACTCGTGGAACTCCTCGGAGTAATACTTCCAGTAGAAGACCAGTTCGGTGGCGCCGGCCGGGATGCAGAAGCTCTGCGAAATCACGCCGGTCTTATCCGTGAATCCGAGTCCCGTGGAGATGATCCCCATGAACTTGCCCGCGATCGGGGTCGTTTCGCCCAGGCGGCTGATTACGCGGCCGTCACCTTCCGTGACCCAGGCCGAGGCGTCGGAAGTCTCGAAACCGGGATTCAGGATCTCGATCCCCTTCGCCGTCATGTTCAGTGCTCCGAACAGACGGAAGAAGCTGCCGGGGTTGTCCGGGTCAGCCGCGCCGCCAGCCCACGATTCACTGGTATTGAGCGTCTTCATCATCAGATTGAAGAAGAAGTTGTATCCCGCCTGGGACGCGAACTTGCTGGTGACGCGGTTGGAGTACCCCATGACCGTCCTGGCGCCCGAAGCTATAAGGGCTGTTGCCAGGGTTCCGTTGTAGAGGGTGCGGCATCCACCGAGGTAAACGACGCTGCCCGGGAAAGGCTGTTCGTCGGAGTAGTACTCGATGAATTCCGGCGTGACCCCCCACGTGCGGTCTCCCATCACGACACGTCCGGCCATCAGGTCGGAATGCGTCTGGTCGAAGCATGTGCCGGATGGCTTCGTGTACTTGGTGACTTCCTCGACACCGGCATCGGTGACAACCTGCTCGATGTAGGCCTCGGAGGGCTCGGTGATCACGCAGGACGAACCGGCCGGGCACTGCGAGCTCGACGTGCATTCCTCGTCGGATGAACTGATTCTGCCACAGTTGATCGACTCGCCCGACCACAGGACTTCCTGTCCCTGCCGATGACGCCACGGAAGTGCGTCGCGCGCCTGGTCGGAAAGACTGCGGAAGTAGACGTCGGAGTGAGTCGAGATCCCGATGATTCCGCTGGTGTGCAACTGCCGGAACCGCTCCAGGCTTGCGCCCGATCCATTGTATGGTCCCTTGACCGTGAACGACGGGCAGTTGATCTGCGATGCTATCTCGGAAACCTTCTGGATCTCGTCCTCATGACCGAACTCGGTGAAGAACGGAGACAGCAGCACGGTCTCGCGACTCGGTATCTGAATGGAGTCGTCCTCGGGGGGCGCGGCGTTAAGGACCACGGCCAGCCCGTCGGCATCACCGTCGCCGCGGCCACCGGCACGTGACAGATTCAGGGCGCCCATGACCCCGTCATCAAACCTGACCCACAAACCACCACCGAGGTCGTCGTCGTCCCATCGCTCAACTACGCTCGAATCCGCGTCCAGGACAGTCAGGGCGGCCGGGATCGCCGCGTCGGGAAGTCCAGCATCCACACGGGCATAGAAGGCCTTCCGTGCCTTCATGAGCGTGTCCTGGTGAGACGTGCAGGTCTCACGGCTGATGGCATTGATACATCCCAGTTCGAACGGTGCCGACAACGCGGTGTAGGTTCCGTTGCTGTTGGTCACATCGAACGCGGCTCGATAGATCTGGGTTCCAACCTTGTCGCACTTGACCATGACGCGGGCGGTGAAAACACCGTCTCCGCTGATCTCGTCGGCCGAACCGGACGCCTTTCCGTTGCCGTCGAACATTCCCTTGTCCAGCATCACGCCGAGGGACGGTCCGATCGAGCCGTCGCTTTCCTGTCGCACCACGTACATCAGATCCCCGACCGATTTCCCGAACATCCCCATGTCGATCTCGGCAAGCGCGGCCTGCGTACGCCCGACGAACACGGTCGGGGGATTCATTCTTAGCGGCGCCGGGAAGTAGAAGGCCGGGTTGTAGGTCACAACGATCTCGTCCGAAACCGTAACGGCGGGTGCCTCGGGATCATCGGCCTCACCGCGGCCGGTAGCCTTGACGACGATGCGGTTGTCCCCGCGGGAAAGCTGGATTACCTCCGTCTGCCAGTACGGCGAATCGTCGGTCCAGATTACCTGACCGTCGTTTACGCCGGCCATCTCGAAATGAATCGATTCAAACTGCCCGAACATGATGCCGGCCAGGGCGACCGTGCCGCCCTGCGTGGCCGCGAAACCACGATTCGAAGGTGTGACAATCCGAAGGGAAAGCTCGGCTGACGGCTGCGAAACAGACACCATGCCGTTTCCACCGAAGTCCGGAAAGACATACGAATCAGAGGTGGAATCCACACCCTGGTCTGGAACCGCCAGATCGGTTCCGCCACCGTTGTCGGCACCGGCATCGGTATAGATCAGGTCGTTCGAGCACCCCGCGGGCGCCGCAGCCACGACGAGACACGCCAAAACGCCGAAAAACCGCCAAATTCGCATCGAATCCTCCGAAAGCCGAGACCGGTCGGACTTGCCCGCCAGTCCAGGAATCTGCTGGCGAGCCTCCTGGGCAGGAACGTCAGCACGCCAGAATTGTAGGGAAGGATGACATAACGTTCAATGTCAGGTTATGCACTTCCAGCGAGCCGATCACAACTTTTACAATCCTGTCCGGGATCCGCGCCCTGTTGACACTGCGCCTTCCAATCCTGTAGTTTTGCGCGGAACGTGGAAGGAAGGAGGCTGACTTGGACAAGGTCGGGCTGATGATACTCGGTGGAGGCCTCTCCGGCCTTACCACGGCGCTTCACGCGAAGCGGGATTTCACGATCCTGGAACAGGCCGCCCGGACCGGTGGTCTGCTGCGAACCGAGAATATCAACGGGTTCATGTTCGATTTCACCGGTCACTGGCTGCACATTCGGGACCAGCGCACCGCGGCGTTGATCAACGAACTGCTGCCCGGAAGCATGGTGACCGTCAATAGAAAGGCGGCAATCTACTCGAGCAACGCTTTGACCCTGTTTCCGTTCCAGGCCAACCTGTACGGACTGCCGGCCCCCGTGGTCCGGGAATGCCTTCAGGAGGCCGTGTCGGCCGCCATCGACCGCGCGGCCGGCAAGGCGGGCACCCCGAAGAATTTCGAGGAATACGCGAATATTCACTTCGGACGCGGCATCGCCGGACGGTTCATTGTCCCCTACAACACCAAGCTGTGGGGGGTGCCTCCGTCGGAGGTCACCGCTGAGTGGACCCAGCGTTTTGTCCCGCTGCCCGACATCAGGCAGATCATCGACGGCGCGCTGGGCTTCTCGGCCCAGGCGATGGGATACAACACGTCATTCATCTATCCCGCGACCGGCGGCATCGAGGCGATAACACGGAAGATGACCGAGCGGCTCGACCAGTCCCGGATCGTCCTGAACACCAGCCCGACCGCCATCTCGGCCAGCGGACGCTGGATCGAGTTCAATGGCAGGCGTGTCGAGTGGGATCATCTGGTCTCTTCGATTGCGCTTCCGGACCTTGTCGGGATCACGGTCGACGCGCCCGAATCGATCAGGCAGGCAGCCTCGAAGCTGCGTTGCTCAAGGTTGCGCTTCATCAACGTCGGTCTGGACGTCGAACGTCCCCTGAACGGTAATCACTGGCTCTACCTTCCGGAAGACAGGTTCCCGTTCTACCGCGTCGGCGTGTTCTCGAACGCTGTTCCAAGTCTTGCGCCCGCGGGCAAGTCTTCACTTTACGTAGAACTGGCAAACGACCGCAGCCTTCCCGACGATGAGATTGTCAAACGCCTGGTGGACCTTCTCAAGGAGATCGGCTCGATCGAATCGGAGCGCCAGCTTCTGTTCGCCGAATTCCGTGAACATCCCTGGGGTTACGTGATTTTCGACGAAGCGTGCGTGCCGGCGCGCGACATGATCCTGAGCTGGTATCGCGAATCCGGTATAAAATCCATCGGCCGCTACGGCGCCTGGACGTACAACTCGATGGAGGACGCGATCCTGACGGCCATGGAGACCGCGGCTGAAATCGGATAGGGCAGGCCGCACGCCTTCCCGGAGGAACAACGGCAGATGGATCCCGCCAGAACTGAAGTATCAATCATCATTCCCGTATACAACGAGGAAGGCCTTCTCGAAACGGCCATCAACGACCTGATCGTCAAACTTGGCGAAACAGGGTGGGAAAAAGAGATCATCATCACGGAAAACGGCAGTACCGATCACACGGTCGAAATCGCGCGGGGGCTGGCCCAACGTTATCCGTTCGTGAAGGTTCTGAACTCCCCCGAGCCGAACTACGGGCGTGCGCTCAGGCGTGGCATCGAGGCCGCCAGCGGCGTTTACTGCATGTGCGACGAGATCGATATCTGCGACGTCGGATTTCACAAGGCCGCCTGGGATCTGCTCAAGACCGGCGACTGGGATATGGTGGTCGGCAGCAAGCGTCATCCGGACGCGCGTGATGCCAGACCCGCGTTCAGACGTTTCGCGACCAGGGTCGTGAACTGGATGCTGCGCCTGGCGACCGGATTCAAGGGAACCGACACGCACGGCCTGAAGGCTTTCAACCGCGAAGCAACGCTTCCCGTGGTCAAAAGCTGCATCGTCGAAAAGGACATGTTTACAAGCGAGCTGGTCATCCGGGCTGAAAAGCTGATCCGCGTCAAGGAGATCCCGGTGACGATCGTCGAGAAGCGGCCACCGGCCATCAATCTGTTCCGACGCGTCCCGAACGTCCTTCGCAACATATTCCGTCTGTTCATGATCATCAGGCTCGGAAAGAAGGCCTGACCCCCTCCGGATTCTGGAGTCCGCGATGAAACGAACCCTGACAGTCAACATCGACCTGGACGACATCCGGTACTACCGTGGAATCCACGCCTTGCCCGCGCGACCCGAGCAGGCCGAGATCTTCACGTCCGCACTGCCGCGCTTCCTTGACCTGTGCGAGGAATACGGGATCAAGGCGACTCTGTTCGTCATCGCCTGCGACCTTGACCTGCCACAGGCCCGGGCGGCGATAGCGGACGCGGCGACCCGTGGACACGAGATCGCCAGCCACACTGTCAGCCACGACTACGGCGTATCGCTCGCCGATGACAAGACGATCGACGATGAGCTTCGCAATTCGAAAATACGTCTGTCGGAGGTCTCCGGGCAGGACGTCTGTGGTTTCCGCGGGCCGGGATACAACCTCAGCGACCGCATTCTGGCCGGACTGGTGCGCGCGGGATACCTTTACGACACCTCTATCATGTCGTCGCCGCCCTACTGGATGGCGCGTGCCGCAATCATCATGGCGATGAAGGTCACGGGCAGGAAGAGCGCGTCGATCGTCGGTCGCGGAAGGGACTTCTTCCGCGGCGACAAGCCGTTCGCCTGGCAGGGCGCGGGAGCCGGACTGATGGAATTCCCGATCACCGCCTCGGGGCCGCTCAGGATGCCCCTGATAGGCACCACACTGGCCGCTTCCGGCCTGGCGGTCAGGCAGATGGTGGCGGCATCGGCGCGCAAGGATTTCGTGAACATCGAGTTCCACGGGATCGACTTTCTGGATCGTGAACAGGACGGGCTGGAGCCGGAACTGCTGGTCGAACCGGCATTGAAAATCCCGCTCGATCTCAGGATGAAGAACTTCAGGACGCATCTCGACCTGCTGGCCCGGGATCGTGACAAGCCCAGCCTTGCTGCCCTTAACCGAGCCTCCCGATGATGTCTTTCCCTTCCGACCCTTTCGTGCAAGAATGACCCGGTTTCTCAACGGGAGGTCTTACATGGACTCGTGCATCTTCTGCAAGATCGTGACCGGCGAGATTCCGTGCTCGAAGGTCTACGAGGACGACGATTTCCTGGCATTCCTGGACATCAGGCCGGTCAATCACGGCCATGTGCTGCTCATTCCCAGGGTTCACGCGGTCCGGCTGACAGATCTCGACGATCGAATCCTGGCGCGGGAACTGCCTGTCGCGCGCAGAATCGCACAGGCGGTTCTGGCGGCCACCGGCCGGACGGATTTCAATCTCTTGAACACGAACGGCGCGGCTTCTGGACAGGAGGTGTTCCACCATCACCTCCACATCATTCCCAGGGCGACGGGTGACGGGATGAAACTGATCCTTAATCCGGTCTCGTATGCGGATGGCGAGGCCGCCGCACTGGCCCGGGAGATCTCGACACGTCTCTGACCTGCGTCGTTGTCCGGCGTTCACGGGGAATCCAGCATGGAAACCTTCGACATTCTCGACATGATGAAGCCTGCTTTCCGCGGGCTTGCCAGGGGAGCTTCCGGCTCGCACTCAAAGGTATTCTTCATTGATCCCGAACACCTCGGAGGGATCGTGGCGGATGCCTCGCCCGGGAAGGACCGGGAGCGCGGTCGGGAACTTGGGGCGGCCATCGGAAACCGCTTTCTGGTCAAGATCGGCAACATCCACGATTACGTTGTGAAGTTCTCCGCTGAGCGCGAAAGCTACATCCCGCGCCAGTATCTTTGTGAGGCCTTCGGACCGGGTGGATACAACCTTTCCCCAACACCTGAAAAGGTACGCGTCGACGTGCAGGAAGCCGCCAGGCAGATTCCATTCATGGGTTATGGACCGATTGCCGAACAGCTCGCGCCGGATATCCTGGGAGACATCGCCCGCCACCTGAACGGACACCCCCGCATCGACTCGGCGGACGGAACATTTTTTGACATGCAGTCCGCGCAGGTTTCAACGCGCTATTCCCTGCTGCAGATCCTCAATGAGGATCCTTTCTTCAAGACCAGGATCGATTCATTCGACGACCTGGTCAGGTTCCAGCATAACCTGCGGGCGAATCCAGTCGACGCTGCCTGCGAAAAGGATCTCGGCGACTTCTTCAACGCGCCAATGACGGTTGGGATTCGCGACACGATCAGGTTTCTCGACGGGTCCCGACATCCTACTCTTGGCTGGGACAAGGCCAGAAAGGTCATCGAGGGCGCCTTCCTTACGCATGGGCATGAGACCTACCTGCCCCCCGAATTCAACTACTACAACGCATCTCTGGAGTACCCGGCCGAATACCTGCGCGAGGTCGAGACCGCCAACAGTGTCGCTTCCGGGTATTTCGCGCGGGCGATGCTGGAGGCGCTCGGCCCTGGTGCGTTCATTGGCCTGACGGACGAGCAGATCGGTGACATCGCCGCAGCCGTTCTGGCAGTTCATTTCGACTACCCGGAATACGAGATCGACCCGCACACCGGCGTGATCAGTACCGCCACGGCCAGACTGGCCGGCAGGCTTGCACTCTGGACGGCGGTACACCTTACCGGAATTCCAATTCCGGATCGGCGTAACCCTGTCACCGAGTTGACGGTCCGGAAGGTCTCGAGTCTGGTGGACTTCGTCGAAGGTCTCGATCGTTTCGAGCGCGAAGCATTCATGACGGGCGTGAACCGCCTGCTTTGGAAGGTCGCCATGCTCGGCGGCATTCAAGGGCCCGATGACAAGATCTTCCCATACACGCGAATCAACAGGACATTTTTCAACTTCCAGGAACTGGCCCAGTACCCTCTAAAACGTACAGGCGGACTTGAAAGCACGATCACCCTCGAGGATCTGAACGGCCCGGGCGGCAGGGCCATCCTGAACGCCCACCCCGAACTGGCGCCCAAGCTGCTGGTTTTCTTCGTGCTGACACACCGCTACCACGCGGAAACCGGCTACATTCCGGATCTGCGTCCGGACGATGTCGGAGGTGATCTGTTCATCAAGGGCGTCTACGGATATTCGACACGCAACGTGATGATTGCGCTTGGACACGATGATGCTGGACGACCGGCCAGCGCCGTAAGATTCATCGACAACAGGGACCAGTTTAAACAATACCGTCGATGGGAGGATCGGGACAGACCTCTGGGTTTCGTCAAGTACGGGATGCGTCTGCTAAGTCCGGTCGCCAAGCCCGGTCTGGAGCGCGCAATCGGAATGTACGTCGAGAGGACGGCCGGTATCGAAAACCGCGATGGCATCTCGACCGCGGCGGAGGTCTCCGGCAGGATTCGAGAGACCCTCCGCAAGGGTGTCGACATGAGCACGAACGGGGTCCGCGTGTTCCTTGAAGATGCCATCGACGATACATCGAAGGGAATCGAAAGGATTCTGTCGCGTTTCACCGACTGAATCACGTTGCGTCGCGAATTTGTATGAAACGGTCGATGGTTGCTAGAATGTGCGTGATTGACGGAGGAATGCGCCATGAAGAAGGCGATTCTGATGATACTCGGCCTGTCCATGCTGCTTTTTGTCGCCTGCGAAACCGGACTGACCAGATGGTCTCCGACCGAAGGCACCCTGGGTCAGGAATACAGTGGTTCGAACCGCCTTTCTTTCATGGGTGGCGGAAATATAACCTACGAGGCCCCGGACGGTGGTTTCGTCGTTCCGACGGACGTGCTCGAGGAAGTCGAAGAGGACGCGAGCTACTGAACTGCGTCTCGACCTTCCTGAATCAAGCGACGGTGGCCCGGACATGACCGACAAGACCTATTTCAGGCTCACCGGGCCATGCGTGGCCATTCTGATGATTCTCGCGGCGTGCGCCCCGGATCCGCTCGATAGAACCGACCCGATAGCCACCTACAATGAATTCAACGATGCCCGGGCCAGGGCGGATTTCAAACAGGTCTTCGTTCTGCTGGATCCGAACGTCTCCCAGAAGATCGCGGAGACATGGACCCAGAACCGCGAGACCATCCTGATGATCGAATCGAACATTCCGCCGCGGCTCAGGGCGAACTTTCTAAACGAGATCGGGACGCCCGAGATCCGCTCGGCGCGCAGCCCGGCGCACCTGTATGAACTGTCGAAGCTCGCATCGGGCGCGACTGAGTTCAATCTTGGCCAGCGGGTGGCATCGAAGCTCAGATGGATCAACGTGTTTCCCCAGGGAAGCAACAACCGTCTGATTGAAACGCTTGGTGGCGAGAAGCTGACCTTCAACGCCAGCCTGACGGGCATCTATTCCTACATGCCCAGCCCCGAAGAGGACGGTCTGAGGATACAGAGCGAGGCGGTCATAGCAGGACAAAACCTGGACCTGCAGAAATCGATTTCGATGGATCTGTACCGGCCGCGACAAAGGTGAACGCAATGATGCCGGGCCATAGTCCTGCACACGGATTTTTCTTGCCGACAGCGCTGATCGTGGTCGCCATGGTCTGTTTCACGGCAGCGACGGCTCAGGCGCGGGCGGGCGAACCGGAACCGGAAAACAACCAGCAGTGGTCGACGATCAGTTTCGTCTCTCCGCGCTCGGAAAGCGTCACGCTCAAGGTGCCTTCTCCTTCGAGATCGGTCGGTCTGCCGTCTGACGGGACTCTGGTCAACCCGCGATGCATCGGCGCCGAAGGCCCGGGATTCGTCCACTCCGGCGAGGCCTCGTGCGGTACCGATGAACTGGTAATGGTACTTCTGTTCGCGGTCTCCGAAATGCTCAGGGACTACCCGAACTCGACGGGGGTCGTGATCGGAAATATCTCGCTGCCCGGAGGCGGGCCGCTGAAACCGCACAAATCCCATATGAGCGGGCGCGATGTGGACATCGGTTTCTACGCGAAAGACAACGAAAGGCTTTCCAGCTTCGCGGATCTCGATCCGACGCGGATCGACTTCGACAAGACGCTGACGCTGCTCGTGAACCTGATCTCGACCGGAAGCGTGCAGTTCATCTTCATCAACTACGCGCTCCAGCCGTATTTCGTCGAGGCTGCGAAGAGGCTCGGGTACGACGATCAGCAGCTTGAGTATCTTTTTCAGTATCCGCGTGGCAAGAACGCGCAGGCAGGTGTCATCCGACACTCAAACGGCCATCTCAGGCACGCACACGTGCGCTTCAAATGCTCTGAAAGCGACCACGAGTGTCTGGATCGACGGCCCACGCCAGCACAGGACGATCTGCCAGCGCCAGAACAGGCCCGATAATCGACTCAGGTATCACCAGGGCCTGACCCGACAGATACCGGTCGCCGGTCACCACGCATATCCGGCCATCTCCCACGACTTCCGAAGACACGCCGACGACAAGTTCGAAGCCTCTGCCCCTGATTTTGATACGCCCGGCGTCGGGTCGGACCGACGCAGGTCTACGGTCAAGAAACGACGTGACCGACATCGACAGGATCGACGCCGCGACCGCGGTCACCTCTCGCGAGTCGTTCGCCACGCCATCCACGGAAGTCATGGCCCACTGAGAGCCTGGACCCGCTGGCGGACTCAGGGTGATCTGGCCTCCGTCCGGAGTGGATACCTCGATCGACGTGACCGATTCAACGCCGGACTTCAGAAGGCTCCTGCGCCTCAGACCGTCAAGACCGGGATTGACCTCGGCGACCGCGTCCGCCTTGAAGATGAACACGTCTTCTTCGCCCCCGACCGATGCCATAACCTCGCCGGCCGCATCCGGGCGGCAGAAACTGACGACCGCGGAATCGCCACCGCTCGATGTCACGCCAAGTTCGAACCAGGGTCTGCAAACCTCAAGGCCGGCCGCCGAAGGTCGACGCATCGCCCGTTGGGCCGACATACGGGACACGCCCATCAACCAGTCCTCGACCGCCGGTCGGTCCAGTTCTATTCCGGGCATTCCGGCAACAAGAAAACTGCCGTCGCGCCTGATGATGGAATACGAAGAGCCTGAACCTGAGACTGATATGGACGTCATGTCCTCAAGCGCGATGGAAAAAATTGACGTGTCGCGCACATCGGCCGCGGTTCGCACAAGAACGGCGGCATCCGACGCTCTGATCCGCGCCACGCCCGCGGGCGATGAAATCCAGACGAAGTATTCGTCCCGCCCCGCAACGCGAACCGTCTGAACAGAATCACCGGCCAGATGAACCGTCAACGATGGGTCGCCCGGGTCCTCGGCGACACCCTCGGGCAACTCGTCCAGCCATTCATCGACCATTACTCCGGCGACCTGGCCGAGCAGCACTCCGATCCTGCCCGCCTTCACCCCTTCCGGCTCGACAACCGACCAGTCTCGAGAAAGCCAGTCCTCCCGGTTCCCAATCACAACGCCGCTTCCCTGACGAGTGCGAAGACGAACCGCGCGATCCCTGGGGTCGGACGCGGACGGGTTCGAATAGTGAAGGCCGAGAACCGAGGCGGGAACAAACGAAAACAGTCTGCCCGACCGCAGTCCGTTCAAACCCTTTTCAAACGGCTGCCTGATATTCCTGCCTGTCACACGGAAGGTCGTTTCCTGGCCGACCCGCCTTACGAAGGTGTCCGCCCGCCCGCCCTCGAAGGTCTGCGACTCTCCGACATCGAGCTGGGCCAGGGCCTGTCCGCCGGACAGGATCTTCAATGTAACCGTGCCTGTTTCAAACCCGGTGGCTGCCCCCTGCCGTGACTCGACAACGATGTCCGAGACTATCGGCGTTTCGAACAACCCAAGGATCGATTTCACGACGGCGGAATCGGCCAGGATGCGTTCGGGACCGTCGAAGGACCACAGCCCGGAGTCACGATCCCGGACCAGGCTGGCCGAACGACCGCCTGTGACGACCACGATCGAATCAACCGATTCGGCCTGAATCGCCGGTATCGAAAGGACATCTCCGGAACGCCCCCGGTCCACTAAAAGAAGAATCGCGAGAAGCAGGGCCATGAGCGCCATGATTGACAAGAAAACCAATGCCCTGCGCTTCATTCCGATTCCCCCGGATGGCTCAGACGCGCCTGCGCCTGATGGTCCATCTGGCCAGGCCGAGCAGGCCGAATGCCACGGGCAGGCCGATGATCAACCCGAATTGCCAGGCCAGGACGGCACTACGTGACAAGGCTGGAAGGGGTCTGTTGTCGGCGCCCTTTGAACGGATCTCGGCGAGGGCATCGTTTTGAACGCCCCAGTCCAGGCAGTTGTAGACGAAGTCCATGTTCGAGTTGATGATGCCCGAAAGCTGCGTGTATCTGAGCTGCCAGTTTAGAAACCTGGCCGCGAACCTCGAGTAATCAGCCTGCAGGTCTGACTTGCCCTCGGTTATCCTGGAAACCGAGAAGCCATCGAGGATTGCGGCGGTCGACAGGTTCTCGAGGCCCATCGACGACCCGACGACCAGCAGTCGCCCGCTTCCCGACCCGATGTGTGGCTTCTGTGATCGTGCGGCGTTCTCCGGAGACTGGTCGAATGCCGACCGGAACTCTCCGGTGACCGCCACCACAACCGGAGCCGGAGGCTTCGGCCGAATCCGTGAAACCTGCTCGACCAGTCTTTCCGGCATGATGTCAACCGGACCGTCGATCACGGTGGCATCCGATGAAGTGCGCACCAGTTCCGTGAACGTCCGCTGGCCATCCTTGCCGGATTTGGGGGAGACCTCCAGAGTCGTTGCCCAGGGCAACACGATCCCGGGCAGGCTCCTGACCAGGACGTGGGTCTTGTCGATGTCCGAGAAAAAGGGAAGCAGTGGATAGGCGAAGCGCCGATCGGACCTCGCGTCCACGCCCGGCTGGCCCGCCCGCATCTGGGCGTAGGATTTTCGTCCCGCGACCAGATCGCCGCGAACCCGGACACCATAAGGTTCCAGCACGGTCGAAATGTTCGAGGTTCGTGCCTGAAGTTCCGATTTGAAAACGGGCTGTCCCGCCGCCAGGTCACTTCCCTCGTCGATATTGAACAGGGCTACATCCCAGGCGTTCACGAACACGACCACCGAACGGCCGGACATCAAAAACTGGTCAATCCGATACCGATCCGTCTCGGGGATGGGCATCGCCGGCCCGAACAGAACGAGAGCGTCGGCATCATCGGGGATCTCCTGGCCGGCCGAAACGAACACCGGCTTGATCCCGCGATCCTGGAACATCCTGAATCGAAGGCTGCTGTTGACGACGTTGATCTGGTTTCTGGTCTGTTCGATCAAGCCGACAAAAGACGACATGGCGGGATTGGTCTTCGAAAGCGCCGACGCCAGACCTGGTTCGATGACTGGCGCCGACTCGTCAACAGGGCAGAACTCGCGGTGGCCGCACATGAAGGCCACGGTCCGTGTGGACGGCAGATTGATCAGGTTCGATGCGTCCCTGTCGACCGCGCGAAACACCGTTTCCAGACGCTGCACCATCCCGGCTAGGTCCGCGTCGTCAAGGATGGAACCGGATGCCGCGCCGTTGATCGCGCTGACAAGTCTGTCGACAGCCTCCTCGTACAGTCGCGCCGAGCGTAACAACTGATCCAGCAGCTCGTTGGAGCCCTGATTCGGCAACGATGAGGCAATCGATGCACCGACCGCTCCACACGCCCTGGCAAAACCGCTTATATCGGACTCGAGCGCGTCACGGAGCGCATCGCCCTTTCCCAACAGAACTTCCAGCCCTGCGTTGGTGTCCCGTTCCCTGCGGTATGACTCCAGCTTTTCGTTGCAGACCACCGCCGCCTGCTGGATCTCGCGGGCCGCGGTGATGAACGGCTTTATCGTGGCGGAACGTTCGTTGCCTTCCTTCAGCCTCGAAAGGATCCTGGTGATCTCGAACTCGAGTGATTCGGGGTCGGTCACGATCGGCAGGACCGCTGCCTGGTCGCGATAGGTGAACACAGCGCCCAGGGCGTACTTCCTGAGCGCGAACTGGCCCCCACGGATCTCCGCGTCCTTCCAGGAGAAAAGCTCGAGCCTTGCAGCCTCGGCACGCTCCTCGACGTCGCCACGGACCACGTTGATCGTCATCCCCGAGCCGACCCATGAACGGAACTCGCCAAGCCGATCGAGCAGTTCACGGTCGAACCCGCGAATATCGATCTGCCTGCCTTTGTAGAGCATCGACGTCGGCAGGTCATCGCTGATGTATACCTGTACGTCCAGCGAGTCCATCGATCGGGCGATCTCCCGGCTGGTTTTCGAAAGCGAGTACCGGGAATTCGAAGTCAAATCGAGCCTGAAAAAGAACCAGAATCCGAGCACCACGGCGAGCAGGGCAATTCCGGTGATCGAAATGGCCGTGACGGTGGCCGCCATCCTTCCCCTTCCCGCCATCGCTACCCTCCCTTCTTCCATTTTCGGGATTCGAGCGAGTAGACCGTCCAGGCCACGGCCGCGCAGATTATCCCCAGAAAGAAGACGATATCGCGAGAGTCTATGACTCCGCGGGCAATAGACCTGAAGTGCTGGGAAAACGACAACACGGAAAGAGCCTGGACCGCATGGATGCCAAGCGCCTCCGGAATCCGATCCATGAACGTGAACGCGGCGCAGATGGCGACCGAGGCCAGGAAGGCGGCGACCTGGGACTGAGTCCACGACGACACCAGCAGGCCGATCGACAGATAGGCGGTTCCAACCAGCAGTGTTCCCATGTATCCGCCGATGATCGGTCCGGGATCGGGATTGCCCAGTACTACCAGCATGATTGGGTAGACAAGCGTCAGCAGCAGGGCGGCGGACAGGAACCCGAGAGACCCGGCCAGCTTGCCCAGCACCACGTCAAGCTCGGTGACCGGCATGGTAAGAAGGATCTCTATCGTGCCGAGCTTCCTTTCCTCGGACAGCAGACGCATGGAAACCGCGGGCATCACGACTGAAAGAAGCAGCAGCATCCACTCGAAAAGGTAACGCAAGGACGCGTCGCCGGCCTCGAAAAACGCGGGCTTCGGCATCAAGACCGGAATCTTCAGGAAAAACGTGATGCCCAGCAGGGCAAGAAAGATCGAAATCGCGATGTAGGCGGCCGGCGAGGCGAAATGGGCCTGCATCTCCCGGCGGGCGATGGTCAGCGCGTTCTTCACGAGCCCACCTCCATGAAACCGGGACGGGTGAGACGACCAAAGATGGTCTCGAGATCCAGGCGTTCGTTGTGCAGCTCGACCATTTTCCAGGACCTGGAGACCGCGGCTTCGAAGATCGCCTGACGCAGGTCGACACCCTCGGCGGCCGACGCCAGGAAACGCCCGGAGCCGGCGGGCTGGGCCAGAACGCCTGTGCACCCTTCAAGAGCGCCAAGCACCGACAAGACTTGATCGTCCGGGGGCAGTTCCGGGTTCCCGGCAAATTCGACGACGACCTGATGGCTGCCGCCGTGCCTTACGCGTATTTCTTCCTGGGTGCCATCGGCCGCGATACGGCCCTGATGTATGATGATGATGCGGTTGCAGACCGCGGTGACCTCGGCAAGATTGTGCGTGGACAGTATGACTGTCCGATCACGTCCGATATCGCGGATCAGCCTGCGGATCTCGACTATCTGGTTCGGATCAAGCCCGGTCGTCGGCTCATCCAGGATCAGAACCGGAGGATTGTGAATCAAGGCCTGGGCCAGACCCGTCCTCTGTCTGAAACCCTTTGAAAGGGTTCCGGTTTCCTGATCAAGGCGCTCGTAAAGACCAACCATTCGTGCCGTGTCGCGAATACGCTCTTCCGTGGAGCGGGGAGGCAGATGCCGCAGTCTGGCCACGAACCTCAGGTATTCCCTGACAGTCATGTCGGAATAGACCGGAGCGTTCTCGGGCAGGTATCCCATCAGCGACCTGACCTGGACGCCGTCCTGCACGATGTCGAGCCCGTCGACGGAAGCGGTTCCCGTCGTTGACGCGATAAAACCGGTGAGGATCTTCATGCACGTGGTCTTTCCCGCACCGTTGGGCCCGACCAGGCCGACGATTTCCCCTCGACGCACAGAGAACGAAACTCCGTCAAGGGCTCGTATGGGTCCGTAATCCTTGACCAGATGGTTGACTTCAATCATTGGAGTACCCAAGAATCGCGCCATGCCACCGCGACGGCGATCCGCGGCCGGCGGAAACTGCGGGATTCTATCCTGTTACCCCGCCGAATAACAGTGCCGCGTCCGACAACCCGGCTTGACACCGCGGGCGTTCCGGAATTTATATATGACCATGTACGAGTTCAGAAAAAATACCTGGGGTCTGACCGGCGGGATAGGCTCCGGCAAGTCGATGGCTGCCGGTATCCTGCGTGAACTCGGGGTTCCGGTGATCGACATGGACAGGACGGCCGCGCGGCTGATGATGCCTGGAACTTCGGTTTACACGGCCGTGGTCGACAGGTTCGGCAAAGAGATTCTGCGACCGGATCAGACGATCGATCGGTCGGTGTTGGCCGGGCTGGTATTTTCAGACCGAGACCGCCTGAAGGAACTTGAGCAGATCGTCCATCCTGCGACGATAGCCGAAACCGCACGCCGTATCGATTGTCTTCCACTGTCGGGCATGCGCTTCGTATTCGTGGAAAGCGCGATCGTCTTCGAGGCCGGAATCGACTCGATGCTTGGCGGCGTGGTTCTGGTTACAGCACCGGAATCAACCCGGATGGAGCGGGTCATGCGTCGGGACGGGATGTCTAAAGACCAGTTCCTGGCGCGCGTGGCCTCACAGACCGACGACACGGTCAAGACGGAAAAGGCCACCTGCGTCTGGAACAATGACAGAGATCCAGGGAACTTGAGACTTCAGATCCTGAGCATGCTGTGCGGGACAGAAGGAATCTGACCAGAATGGGCGGAACTACTTGCCCTTGTTGATCGTGTCGCGCAGACCAAGGCCGGCCTTGAAGAACGGCAGACGCTTTTCGGGAACCTTGACCTTCGAACCGGTCTTCGGGTTGCGACCTTCGTAACCTTCGTAGTGCTTGACCGTGAAGTTACCAAAATTACGAATCTCGATACGTTCGCCGCGCTTCATGGCATCAACCATCTGATCAAAAACGGCGTTAACGACTATGGTGGCGCGATCGAGAGTTATCTCGCTTCTTTTTGCTACGGCTTCGATCAGTT
>Ga0209606_1000711_pt1 | contig 47152 bp, 39 predicted proteins | sample AD_UKC057_MetaG_FD_184412 | JGI IMG/M metagenome (GOLD analysis project Ga0209606, IMG submission 184412) | Active sludge microbial communities of municipal wastewater-treating anaerobic digesters from USA - AD_UKC057_MetaG (SPAdes) (version 2) | ecosystem: Engineered > Bioreactor > Anaerobic >... | reverse complement strand
CGCGTTTACGCCCGAAGCGCTCGAGACCTTTCAGGACTTCGACCGGTTCAAGCGCAATAAGGAAATCCGCATCGTCAAACTGCCCGATTTTTCAGGACTGCCCAAGTTTATCGAAGACGGCACTGATGTGTTCGAAATGAAGGTGTTCGACGACGGAAGCGTGGTGCTGGCAACCCCCTACCTTTCCCGCGTCAAGGGTCCGCAAGATCTCGTGCCCGCCTATTGTGACCATACCAAGAAGGGCCGCATCGAAATCGCCCGAAAACCCACAACGCGCGAGCTCGACGACCTGCTCTTCGCCTGGTACGTCAACATCCACGTGCGGTCCAACGGCTGCGTCATCGCCAGGAACGGCCAGACCCTCGCCGTCGGCACCGGCGAACAGGACCGCGTGGGAGCGGTCGAGCAGGCCGTCATCAAAGCCGCCAACAAATACACTGGCGCCGAAACCATGGACGGCGCCGTGATGTCATCCGACGGGTTCTTCCCGTTCCGCGACGCCGTCGACGCCGCCACCAAAAAAGGCGTTTCGGCCATCGTACAGCCAGGAGGCAGCGTCAACGACTACGATGCTATCCTCGCGTGCAACGAAGCCAACGCAGCCATGGTCTTCTCCATGGAACGCTGCTTCTCGCACCACTGAACAGTTTCCGCGGACACAATACTCATCAGACGAATGGGACCTGTGCGGCTTATGGGGCGCATAGGTCCCGTGAGTTTCATAAGTGCCGGGGCGCCATCCTCGCCATAAGCCAGTGCGCTCCGATGCACGTCTCCACAATCCTCAGTACGCCTGAATGCCGACGATGCGCCACACTCCGTCGGCCTCTTTCTTGAGATCCATATCTAGAACGACGCTGCCGCGGTCGCCGTGGAGACCGGCGTTCTCCACCGTGGCCATGTCGCCTTCGACGGTGACTGTGGGACGTTCGATGTCCAGCTGTGCGCCGGAGAACGTGCCATCATCGATGAGCCCCGCGACATATTCGCGAAAATCGGCTTTGCCGCCGCCCTCGTCGCTGACGAATTCCTCCGAGATCACGGCCATCATCTCATCGACATTGTGGCTCTCGATACCCGATTTCCATCTGATGAGGGTCTGCTGGATGAGTTCCTGGTCCGAGGGGCCTTTCTGCATGCCGGCGCATCCGCAAACGCCGAATACAACCGCCAGCGTAACGACACCATACAAGAACTGTTTGCGCACCATGGTCACGTCCTCTCTATCGGTTTGGTATTCCTTCGGTTGGCGCTCCGTACAACGAACTCGGCCTTCCACCCTTGCACACGGGACTGCCTCTGCTCGCCAGAGCAGTGTTCCCATGCGCATGGCGCTCCCCACGCATCCTGCCAGTGGTCCCGGCCTCCCGGGACAGCGCTGAAACTACACGCTTTTCGCAATATCCGCGAAACTGGCGGCCACTTCCATCTTCTTGATCTTGCCCGTCGGCGTCTTGGGCAATTCGTCTACGAACCGCACAAACGCCGGACACTTATATCTGGCGAGGTATTGGCGGCAGTGTTTGATCACATCGCTCTCGGCGAGGTTGATGTTCTCGGTACGCTTGACGACCGCGAGCACTTCCTGGCCCCAGCGGGCCTCCTCGACCCCAACCACGCAGCACTCTTCAACCCCCGGCAGCCGCGAGATGACATCCTCGACTTGTTGCGGATAGATGTTCTGGCCCCCGCGGATAATCATGTCTTTCACACGGCCCACGATGTAGAGGTAACCGTCTTCGTCGAAACGGCCGAGGTCCCCCGTATGAAGCCAGCCGTCGCGCAGCACTTCCGCGGTGGCTTCGGGGTCCTTATAATACCCCTTCATGACCGTCGGGCCCGCTATGAGGATTTCGCCAATCTCGCCATAGGGCACGTCGGCGCCGTTCTCGTCAATCACGCGCATGAGGGTGAACGGCAGAGGGCTTCCCACCGAATTCCACCGGATGGGGTCCCGGGCGTCGGCCACAGCGCTGGCGCAGGTGGCCTCGGTCAGGCCGTACCCCGCAACTATCGGCCGTTTCAGCGTGCGCGCAGCTTCGCGAAATGTTTCCTCGGGCATCGGCGCGGCGCCCGTAGCAAACGAACGGATCGATGAAAGGTCAAACTCCTGCGCCTTCGCCATCCGGGACATCACATTGTAGATCGTGGGGACCGCACTCATGATGGTCGGGCGGTACTTCTGGATCATGGGCAGTATGGCGAAAGGATTGAATTTCTTCATCAGCACGACCGACGCGCCCGCCATCAGCGGCGTCAGGATGGTCACGACCTGGGCATTGACGTGAAACAGCGGCAAAACGCAGAAGAACCGGTCGTCCTCGGTCACGGTCTGCGCACGCACCAGCATATGGGCATTGGCGAGATAGTTGCCGTGCGTCAGGATTACGCCCTTGGGCATGCCCGTCGTGCCCGACGTGTAAATGAGCGCGGCCGCATCGTCCCGCTCGGCCACGATAGGCGGCACCTCAGTAACGGGTCTCATCAGCTCCGAGAACGACTCCGCGCACTCCGTAGCGCCGCCCACCACGAAGAAGCGTTTCACCCCGGGAATGAATCCGCGGAGCACCGGGAGCGCGGACGCCAGCTCGGGAATGGTGATGAGCGTCTCGGCCTCGGAGTTGTTGGTTATATGGGAGATCTCGTCCGGCTTGAGCGTGGGATTCACGGGTACGATCACCGCCCCGATTCGCCCCGCGCCCAGGAACACGTACAGAAACTCGAGCGAGTTGCCCATGAGCAAGACGACCTTGTCGCCCCGTCCCACACCGTGCGCGGCAAGATTTACCGCAACTCGGGCGCTGTTCTCGCAAATTGTCTCGAACGAGTAGTTCGTATCTTCACAAATGAGGAAGGTCCGCTGCCCGTACTGCCGCGCACGTTCCTCAAGCAGTTCCGTAACATTCACTACCGGCACCTCTTCCGTCGCCCCGGGGCCCAAACGCTCAAGGGCGCCATGCCCATCATAGTCCAATCGGCTGCCACCAGCATAACGCAGAGGCGGGGCCGTGACAAGTCCGGCCCCGCCTCAAGTCGTTGAGATGATAACTCTTTAGGCGGCTGAGGTCAACTGATCGATACTCGAAATCAGCGGCAGGAAGAAGCCCAGAACGAGCATCATAACCGCGGCACCGAGGACTATTACGAGGAAGACCGGCAGAAGGTCGGTCAGTGTGTTGATGTCAAGCTGGACCTCTTCTTCGTATGTTTGGGCGATATGCTCCGCCACTTGGTCCAGTTGACCGGCTTCTTCGCCCGTGACCAGCATGTCCGTCACCACCGGCGGGATCACCTTAGGCTCGGCGCGCAAGGGATCTTCGATCCCGCTGCCTTGCTCCACCGAACTCCGGACCCGTTGAAGCACTTGCGCAACCGCCTGGTTGTGGATGGCGTTCCGCGTCAGGTCCAGGGTGACCATCATCGACAACCCGCTGCGCAGCAACATGGACAGGGAACTTGCCATTTGAGCGACGGCATACTTCTGGCTGATCCTGCCCACGAGCGGCAGGCGAAGCTTGATCCGGTCAGCCAACAACCGGTTGACCGGGCTTCGCTGCCACAGCAAGTAAAGAATGAACAGCCCGATAATCACCCCAATCACGATCAGCATCGGCCATGACGTCAGGAATTCGAGCACCGAAATGAGCCCCTGCGTGAATGCCGGCAAGGTAACCTCAAGACCGCCCTCCGAGAAAATCTCCTTGAATGCCGGCACCACGAATTTCGCCATGATGAACAGGACGGTTATGCACAAGGCCACCAGAACCACCGGGTACACCAGGGCGCTAATGACGCGCCGGCGCAACATCTCGCGGCGTTCGTAGTACTCGGCCTGACGGCGGAGCGTGCTCACCAGGGTACCGCTGGCCTCACTCGCTTTGACCAAGGCCACGAACACGGTGTCGAAGTATTCGTGAGGATGCCGCTCGAAGGCCTGCCACAACGGGTTCCCGTTTTCCACCTGCTCGGCGATATCCTGGACCATGTTGCGGATGCCCCGGCTCTCGAGACGGCGCGACAGCGTCTTGAGTGACTTCAGCAGAGGCGTGCCTGCCTCCAGCAACATAACCAGCTGGCGCAGGAACACCGTGATGTCTTTGCGCCGCACTGACGAGCCCAGCAGGCTTCTGCCCCGCGGCCCGGAAGTGTCGCGCACAGCCGTGACCCTATGGGCCGCCGCTCGCTTCTTCGGCGCGCTCTCTTCGGCGCCGGTCATTTCTTCCACGAGCTCAGCCGAGGTGCTTTCCGCGGCTGTGGTTGCCGTGCGCCTCCGCACCCGTTTTGCTTTCGGGCCCGATTCTCTCGCATTGTCGGCTTTGGATGGCATAGTAATGGTTCCTCCATTCCATCGCGTGCGCTTACGATTCCGCCACAGGATGTTGTGTATTCAAACCCGACGCCGCCGTCTCGCGTTCTTCGACCACGGCTGGCATTTCCTTCCAATATGTGATTTCCGCGACTCCCGTGTCCGATAACACGACGACCGCTTCCACGCGGCACGCCGCTTGAACTTCCCCTGCTTTTCGTGCTTCTGCCGTGCAGACTATCCGAAAACTGCGCGATTGGAACGCGATCTCGGTAGGCGCGGCGCCGTCCGCCGGGACCTCAAGGTTGAACGTCGCCGGGTCCGCTTGGGTGGCCTCGAGCAGCCCCGCGAAGTCCATCAGCGGCTGCTGGGCGCGAGCGGTCACGATGCGCTCGGCCGTCTCAGGGTTAAACAAAGCCGCCAGCACCTCTTTGGGGGCGGCATTGACGTTGATATATGCCCGGGGGTTCAGATTGTCCGCTACAGAATGGGCCGTTAACAAGGCGCCCGGCCGCGGTTCGACCTGATTCAAGGCATCGCGCGTCAGGAATCCGCGTGCAACCAATCCGTCCACGCTCGAGAACCATTGCTGGTCCTTCGAGGGCGCCTCGCCGGGGCGAGGCACCCGGCTCCGAATGGTGCGGGCCAGCTGCCCGTCAATAGCCAACATTGCCTGGAGAACGCGGGGCGAGGCATGGTTGATATTGAGTTTGGCCGACTCGTCTTCCACGGAGACCAGCACGCGGCCGTCGCGGCGCTCCCAGGCCACAGGAGTGCTCTTCGCCAACACCTTCTGGTACACGGGAACCAGTTCTTCTTCCCGCGGACCCATCGCAGGGGTTTCGCCGCCGGCCAGCGCCGCTTGAATCTCGCCAACACTGGCCCAGATGGCGCTGTCAGCCATTTGCCGGGCCCGCACTTTCGCGACGTAATCATTCGAACGCCGCTGTTCGAGGGTCATGTACGCCACATAAGTGGTGCCAAGGGCCGCAAATATCGCAAGCAGGCCCACGGCAAGGACCAATGCGGCGCCGCGCCGGTTGTTATTCTGTCTGGCCATGTTCATACAAGACACCTCAGTTCACGTGCACGGCAAAGATGGCCTCGCGGGCCACTTGCCGTTCCGGACGCCCGGGTTCTGCCACTACCAGCGATACACGCACGGCCGAAGGAGGCTGCGCCCCGTCCCAGGCATCCTGCCACTGTCCCTCCGGTCCTGCATATTGCACATTGAACTGCGCCACGCCCTCTGTAACCTCCGTGGACTTCGCCTCACCCGCTTCGCCATAAAGCCCCATGGGAGCGCGCGTCAAGATCCGGGTGCCGCTTTCGGCCACCACGGCATATTTCACCGCCGCCAGCACCTCGCCGCCCGCGGGCGTCGTGCCCCGTATCGGAATAAGCAGGCTGTCCGACGCCAGCTTCACCCCCGGAAATGCCGGATCAGACGCCACGCTGTCCACACCTTGCAGAGGGGCCCCCGTGAGCGCGGGCGATACAAACGCCGCTATATCCTGGCGAACCTGTTCAAGGGCATATTCGGCCCGCGCATCCAGTTCGGTCTTGTTCCGCGTTTGGGTCCACAGGTTGTTGATGCGCCCGAACATCACCACGCCTATCGTACTCAAGACGCCCAGAATCGCGATGACAAGAATCAACTCGACCAGGGTAAACCCCCGATTGCGCCGCGCATCCATCATGAGGCCTCCTTTGCCATCGCTGTAGGAATGCTGCCGGTCAATATGAGCTGCTGCGAGCGGTTGGCCTCCTGCCAGCCCACAACCACAAGGATGTCGTAGTATCCGCGCCCCGCCGGCGGTCGTGTCACATACGCTTCCCACGTAAAGTTGTCGTAGAAGTTCTTCTCGCTATTGGCGGCAATCGGATTGGAAGGCAAAACCGCGGGCATCGCGAAAAAACTCGCCTCCTGCTCCGACTTCAACGTGAGGGGAGCGCCTTGCTCCGCCGTGACTGCCTCAGCCGCGGGCCACACATAGGCTTCCGGCCGCGCCGTGATGTCCGCCAGGCGGGCACGGGCCAGGTCCGCCGCGACGCGCATCGAACGCGCGTTCTTCTCCAGCTTAACGCTGCTTGTGAAGAGGGAGATGATGATCCACGTTGCGGCGCTCATGACCGCAAGGGCGACGAGGACTTCTACCAGCGTAAAGCCTCCCCGCTGCCCGCGACGCCGCCCTCCCGAGTGGTCGCGTTGTGTAGGTAACACGGATTGGTCCCCTTTCGCTTTATATGGCCTCACTGCCGCCCGGAACTTGCCCGAGCTGCTCCCCTGGCAGGTTCAAACGGAGGCGGCGCCACGCCCTCCCCGCGTGTTGTGCTCTACTTTACTTCAGAACCCCGGCCAAAGTCAACCATCCCTCCTAATAGTGAGAATATGGTAAGGACAGCCAAAAAGGGAACTTATTTCCTGCATGGCCGCGTCTAGCCCAACAGGCGTTGCCGAAGACGGCTGGGAAAGCCGCACGTGCCGCTTTGCGGCGGGGACCGTCGTTTGCTAAAGTAAAGGGGTTCTGTCCCGCTGCGGACAAGCGTCCTGTTTTCCAAAACCGGCGGAACAAGAGTAACCAACTGAAAGGGAACGTCCCATGCGAATCTTCCTGTGTCTTACCTTAACGCTGACGTTGCTGGGCTGCGTGGCCGGCGCCCAGGGTTTGGATGGCCGTCAGATTCACCTGAGGGCGGGCGAACACCCCAGCCAATGGGCGCCCGTGGCGCTGCCGTACGACGGCCCCCAACCGGCCGACAACCAGCGCGTCATCGTAGTGGAATCGAAGACGGGCAAAGAGTTTCCGGCCACCGTTCGTGAGGGCGAGTTCGTGTTCGTTCCCGAGGGCGCGACCCCCAACCAGGAACTCGACTACGTCGTACAGCTGAAGGAAGACGCCGTTCCCCCCGCGGTCCAGGTAGTCAAGAAGGAAAACGCCGACGCACTGGACATCATCGTCGGCGGCAAACCTTTCACCACCTACACATACAGCAACGATAACCGCAAGCCATTCCTGTGGCCCGTGCTGTCCGAGGGCGGCGTGGGCGTCACTCGCGACTGGCCAATGGGCGAAAAGGTCGTAACCGAAGACCACGTGCACCAGAAATCGTTCTGGACCGCCTACGGCGACATCAACGGCGTGGATTGCTGGGCCGAGACGGGAGAGAAGTCGGGCTATCAGCATTCGGATTCCGTAGCCAGCGGTTCGGGCGGCGCATACGGATGGATCGTGGCCAAGAACACCTGGCAGGACAAGGACCATAATCCAGTCATCGCGGAAAACCGCGAATACCGTTTTTACAATACGCCTGAGAGCATGAAGATGGTCGACGTCAAAGTGCAGTTCACCGCGGCGTACGGCGACGCAAAATTCGGCGACACCAAGGAAGGCGGCATTGTATCGCTGCGAATGCGCGACGCGATGATCGAGAAGAACGGCACCGGCGTCATCACCAACGCCGAGGGTCTCAAAGGCATGGAGGCGTGCTGGGGCAAGCCCTCCGCGTGGTGCGATTACTCGGGCACGCTCGAGGGCGCCGGCCTGCGCGGCATCGCCGTGTTTGACAACCCCGCCAACCTGCGGTATCCATCCCGCTGGCACGTTCGAGACTACGGACTGATGGGCGCGAACTGTTTCGGGCTGAATCATTTCACCAAAGGAGAAGAAAACGGGGATTACCTGTTGAAAAACGGCGAAGCACTTGTGTTCGCCTACCGCGTATACATCCATTCGGGTGATGCCGCGCAAGCCAAAGTCGGAGACCGCTATGCGGACTATGTCACCCCCCCGAAAGCCGAGTGGGCAGGCGCAAAGTAGTTCCGCGAGTAAACGGTAAGAGGGCCTCGTCTCCAATGAGGCCCTTTCTCTATCGGAATGAAAGCCCACGCGCCAGCGTTTACTTACGCACAACAGAAAAATGGCAAAATGATCGAACAGGAGAGTCCGGTTTATGCGAAAATTGAAACCATTTGTGTTCGTATTTGTCATTGGCATCGCTGCCGTAGCCTTCGGGCTTGCCGGGCAACAAGCTCTGAGCGAGGGCGCCGACAACACAGGCGCGGGCGCGTGTCCTGTGTCGGCAGGTTCAAGCTGCGGCATGGCCAAAGCGGCCGCAATTGCCACCGCGTCGAACGAAACCCAAGGCAGTTGTTGTAGCCGGGCCAAAGCCGACGAGACGGCCGACCTGAGCACCCGGGAGGGCCGCCGCCAAGCGGTCATGGCCGAGTACGCCGCCGTGGCCAATGCCGATCCTGCCGCGAAATCGTGCGAGGGCGCTGCGGCTAAGGCCGGGTGCGCCTCGTCCTGCCCAGCCAAGGCGGAAGGGAAGGACTGCTGCGCTGCGGCTGAGGCCGGGTGCGCATCGTCCTGCCCAGCCAAGGCCGAAGGCAACGCATGCTGCGCAGCGAAGGACGGTTGTGGCCTCAAGCAATCCTCCTGTGGAGGCGATGGTTCCAGTGGCGCCGCGTGCGCAAAGACGGCTTGCACGGGAACCGCGCAAAACGCGTGCCCCAGTCAAGAAGCCAAAGCCGGCGAGCCGTCGGTGACCGAATAACTGAATCGGGGTTTGCGGACTCGGGCGGTTACACGCTCAGGCCGCGATGCTGCATACAAGCGTCGCGGCCCTTTTTCCGTCTCGGGATACACCGGGTCTTTCCCTAATTCTCCCGCAATTTGGTGTTGACGCACCGGCGCCAGATGGATATCCTACGGACCGTAGAGCCAGGGGGATTTCCTTACGTATAGCGTGAATCGGACAGAGGGGAATTGCGTGCAATGAGCGACTCGATGAATGAACAGCCTCCCGTAGTCGAACGGCCGGCGCCAAACGCCGAATTGCAGAAGCGCCTCAAGGAGTTTCACGGCGGAGCTAATTGGTTCTACTGGATAGCGGCGCTCTCCGTAATCAATTCCCTCCTGATGTTCTCTGGTTCGAAGTGGTCCTTCATCTTTGGTCTGGGCGTCACGTCGATCATCGATGCCCTGGCGGCGGTGATTGTCGAAGAAATGGGCGGCGGGCTCGGCGTGTGGTTCGTGCGCGCGATCGCGTTGGGATTCAGTGTGGCCATTGCGGCCGCTTTCGTGCTCATCGGATGGCTTTCCAACAAAGGCTATGGGCCGGTCTACGTCATCGGCATGATCATTTACCTCCTGGACGCCCTCCTGTACATCGGTCTGCTCCTCATCGGGGAACCCGACTGGCTGGGCCTTGGTTTTCATGCCTTCGCGCTCTTCCTGATGTTCAGCGGCTACAGCGCCCTTCGCAAGCTCAACGCGCTGCAAACCCCGGCCGCCTAGAGAGCGCAGAGCCAGGCACGCCGTTTTCCAAGACCCCCACGGGAGTCCTGTCGAAACGCCATGGGCGGCCGCCTCGTTTGGCGGCCTGATTCAGGCCCGCATGTTTGCGAACACGCCACTGTTGCCGTACCATAGGCCGATCCCGGGGAAGTTTGGAAGAAAGGCAGGCAGATACCGTGAGCGCACTTGGAAAAGCGACCCGACTGAACCGCATTCTCGCAGGGCGGACCCGGCGCGTGCTGACCGTGGCCGTCGATCACATGATCAACTACCCGATAGGCTTTCCGCTGGAATTGCGGCGCATCGCTTCCACCCTGGAACAGGTTATCGCGGGCGAGGCCGACGCGGTGACGATGAACAAGGGCGCCGCGATTCGCCTCATGACCCCGTACGCGGGGCGCGTCCCGCTCATCATTCAGTCGATGGCCCTGCGGCCTGATGAGCCGAGTTTCGCTGATACCGCGACCGTCGAGGAGACCCTGAGCCTCGGCGCCGACGCGATCGCCGTGGCAATGTTTGTGTATGGCGACTTGGAACTCGCCTACATGCGCCACCTCGCCGAGGTGGTGCGGTGCGCCGCGCCGTTCGGCCTTCCTGTGATCCCGCACATCTATCCCCTCGAGAGCGGCGACGAGAAGCACTCGGTGGTGCACGACCCCGAGCACGTTCATTACGCGGCCCGCGCCGGGTTCGAAATGGGCGCCGATCTCGTCAAAGTTCCCTATACGGGCGATGTGGCTTCGTTCCGCGACATCGTAGCCGACATCCCCGTGCCGGTTGTCTCCGCTGGGGGGCCGCGGTGCGCTACGCTCGATGAAGCGGCCCAGCTCGCCCGTGACGTGGGACGCGCCGGCGCCGCGGGCGCCACCATGGGCCGGAACGTCTGGGGCTTTAACGATATCCCCGCCGCCATACGCCGCCTCAAACAGGCCATCAACGAGGGGTGACCGCCAACGACTGACGCCACCGGGAGCCCGGCCAAGACGGGACGACACGGGTCCGTCCCGCGCGGGAGACGGCGAGGCGGGCGCCCCGGTGCCGGGGCGCCCGCGTGAGGCAGGGGAGAAGGCGGACGAGGTCAGTTCTTGAGTTTTCGCACGAGTCGTTCCAGCCATGTGTCCAGGTAGGTATGGCCGAGTTCGCGGGCGATGTCGAGCCCTTCGCTCCGTGCCAGATCGAGGGCGTAGTTCTTGGCGCGGCGCCGGGCTTCACGGCGCTCCTCGGAAGTCAGCTTGCCGTCTTCGCGCGACGCCTTGATCTCACGCACGTAGGTTTCGTAGGTGTTCATGACGCCCGCTTCGAGGGCCAGCAGAGCGCGTTCGCAGCGCCGCCGGTGCAGGCGGGCATACAGCTCGGTCGATTTGAACAGGGACCACACCCCGGCCAGCACGGTGCCAAGGAGCAGAAGTCCCTGCTCCGTATGAATCGCGTCGTTTGCCGTCACGAATGGTATCCTCCCGGTCACGCATGCGGGGTTGCGCGGTCGCGGTTGTCCGCATGAACGTGCCCGTCGTTGTAGTCATCCTTTACCCAATCGAAGTGGCGGCGGCACACGGTCCCGACAATCCTCTGGGGGACGCGTTCGCGGGTTCGCGCGTTCACAGCCACGAGGTCGGCCGCGATGCCGCCGAATGTCGCCAGATGTTTCGAGTTGCGCGCGACCGTTCCTCCTTGGTCCGCCCAGCCGTAGCGGGCGGCCAGGCGGCGCAGATCGGCCTCGGTGCGCACGGCGTCCGTGATGATGAGCCACACGGTTTCGCCGGCCATCTCGCAGAGGTCCCGCCGGGTACGCTCCAGAGATTCGAGAAGCGCCGGATGCACCATGGCCAGCCCCGCCGCGTTCTCGAATTCGCGCAGCCGGAAATGCGACACGTCCTGCCCGTCGAGGCTGGTCAACAATCGCACGTCGTTTCGCCGGTTACACATACGTTCTGACATCCCGGATATATCCGTTTACGCCGTCGTCGGCATCAAGGACCCCTGTCATGCCGGGCCGCAGATACAGCTCCGCCAGCGCGAGGCACGCGGTATCGGGCGCGCGGGGCGAGGGCGAAGCCGACTCGGCGCCCGGCTTGATGGTTACGTCCCACGTGTCAAGCCGCGCCTGCACAAGGTCGATGCGCGGATAGGCCGCGGGCGCGGCAATCCCTCCCAGGCTGGCCGGGGCCTCGAGGCGGAATGGAAACCGGTTGATAAAGGCATACCCCGGCGAGACCGTAACGGACATGCCCGGCGGCGAGGCCGCCACCACGCCCAGATCGCCGTCCGCCGCGTTTCGGAGCACGCCGTCGCCGCCGCCCCACGCCAGGCTCGCGAGATTCATAAGAAGTTCGAATGCGGCCTCGATGCGGCCGTCCCACGTGTTGAGTTTCGCCGAGGCTACGGGCCGTTCCTGAAAAGCCCAGGAAGTCTTGATATATCCTTTTCCGCGTATCGCCATGATGTTCCCCGCTGAGGCCGTCGTCAGACAGCCCTCCGTAGTCAATCCAGATGATGGACCAGATCCAGGCCCGCCGACACGGCATCCAATCGAAACTGAGACAGGGACGTCTCGGTCCCCTCGTGTTGTGTCATGCGCCGCAAGGGATTCGCGGCCGAGCGCAGGGGCGGCGCGCACCCGAGCGTGGTCGTAACGGCGCGGCCCGAGAACCGGTGGGTGACACGGTTCACCCGTCTCACAAGACGCCCCGCGAACCGTCCGCCCCATTCGCTCTCGAGAGGCGGGTCGAGCCGGCGCACCGGCGCGCCGCGAATCTCGATGAGGTCCCCGACATGGACCGCGTTGCATCCGTGGTGCAGGGTGATGCTTCCAGCCGCCTCGGGATAGGCGAGGTCGTCGAGGAGCCCGTTCACAAGCAGGTCTGCGTCATCCTCGTGAACGATGCCGAAATGACGGAGCCCCTTGCCTCGATAACCGAAGGCGTCGGCGCTTTCTCCGCGCACATACGTCTTTTCGATGGGCCCGAGGATGGGATTGCCCTCAAAACAGATGGCATTGACGATGCCGCCGCTGTTGGAAGCCATCAGCGCGCCGCAGACCACAGGGTCGTAGAGCAACACGTGATCGCAGTCTTCAGCGTTGCGAAAATGCACCGCGCCGCCGGTATCGGTGGTCCAGACGCACCCGCCCGCGTACGCCAATGCCGTAAGCAGGTCGAAAACGCCGTGGTCCGCCTCGAACGCGGTCAACGCCGCCGCGCCGCCGTCTACAGAGTCCTTGCAAGGTTGCGCATACGAGAAATACTCCTTCAGACGCATCTCAGGCTCATGGAATCTTCCGTTTTCGTAAAGGTAGACGCCGGACCCGCCCAGCTCGACCATGGCCGCGTTGAAACACTCGCCCCCGCCGTAGACCAGCCCGATATAGCGGCCGTAGACGTCTACGCGGTCGTCGTAGGCGCCGTCATAGCCCCGGTGCGGGTTCAATTCGACCGCGTCGATGCCTTTGGTATCGATGAGCCTCTGGAGCGTCCGCCGCGACGCCTCCGCGGCCAGCGCGTAGCCGCTCGCGGCATAGCGGCTGGCGGTCCACCCCGCAATTTCGGGATGGCGCGCAACGGCATGGCTGTTCTTCGACAGCTCCTCGCAATCGACCATCATCAGACGCAGGTCTGGCCAGGGTATTCCGTCGACGGCCAGCCCGGCGATGGTATCGCCGTCTTTGGCATACGCCGCGCTCGCATCGAGCCGGGGGGTCTCGACCCATTGGCCGGAGGCGATTCCGCCAGTCCCGAGCTCGCTGGCCGGCGTCTTGCGGGAAACGTACTTCCCGTATTCGCGCACGGCGCCATCGGGGTACGCACCGTGGGCCACGAGGTAGTGAACCGGACCCTCGGCTGCGTTGATGATATCTTTGACCATCGCGTCGATGCGCCCCGGGCCGTAGCCTCGGGTCACGCGCGCGTTGCGGTCCGCGCCATCGCGTTCCGCGCGAAATGCGATGACCTCGTGGAAGGGCACGTAGCGATCGAGGATGAGTTTCCTGGTGTCGCTCCACTGCGGTCCCAGCCACGTCACCTCTGCCTCGCAGAACATCTGCTCTTCGAGCAGCACCGCGATTCGGTAGCCGGGTCCCAGCTCGGCGATGCCCTCGGGGAGAAGCCCTTCGATGACATCCGGCTCGTCCGGGGCGGTGCGGGTGGCTTCCATCAGGGGAAGCCGGTCGTAGCGGGCAACCCGAAGGCCGCGCCGGTCGTATACTTCCACGGCGTATTCCATGGTTACCACCACCGGTCGCGGTAGGCGACCGCCGCCTCGGCCCGGTGCGCGCCCGCCGGCTCGTCCGTGAAGGTCAGCGTGGTTTCGCCGGGGCCAATACGCGGGAACTCCCCCAATGCATAGGGCGTGACATCCTCATCCTCGAGCAGCACGCGCGCATGGACCGCATCGAACAGGAGGACCGAACCCTCGCCCACCACCCCGTCGTACTCGATGCGCCGTTTACCGTCGCTCACGGCGGGTTGCACGAGAGTCCCCCCGGCCCTCAATCGAATCACCGGCTGGGCGAATGCCGTACCCGTGCTGGCCACAACCCGCGTGGAGGGCGTCTCCATGATGGCCCAGGGAATCTCCGTCACGTTCATGGCCTCCTCGAATGGCGTGCGGGCTTCGAGCCGCAGTGTGAACGAGCCGGTGAGACTGGCCCGCTGAACCGCGCGGCGAAACGCCGTGCGCCGCACCATCAGGCGCCGTCCCGCCCGAATCGAAAGCTCCGCCGAATAGTCCGCCGCCGACGCCGCTTCGAGAAGCGCGTCGAGCCGCGTCTCGATCGCTGCCACGGACCTTTCGTCCGGGATCAGTCCCGCGATCTCGATGGTACGCGCATCACGGCCGCCGACTTCCTCGTGCTGCTCGCGCACGGACACGAGCATGTCGTCCAGCACCAGGCCATTGAGCGTGATCGCCATCAGTGCGCTCCTCCCAGGACCGGCGCCGTGTCCGTCAGGGCCGCGGGGGCGTGGGGCGGATGGTCCCGCAGGAACGGCGCGAGCAGGCGCCATGCAGCGGCCCTCGTGGCCTTTGCCACGGCCGTAAGCGAGGCGAACCGCTCGCCCGCTTCAATGCGGTGCCCGCCCACAACCACGCTTTTCTGGTCGTGCGCATCCTTCGCCGCCAATGCGCAATACACGTGCGCACCCGCCAGAAGGGTTTCGCCCAGCACAAGCGCTTCGGGATAGGGCTCTTCGCCGTATGCCGGGTCGAGCAATGGCAGGAGCTCGGCGTGGGCGTCGTCAATCCCTGCCTGTATGAGCTCGGCGGGAACCGATGCCGCGTCGTTGAGCTGAAAGCGCAGCCGCACCATCGTTTCAGATGCAAAACTCGCCATATTCGAGCCTCCTCATTAGAATCGGGGAAGGGAGCGATCCGCCAAGCCCGGACCGCTCCCCTCGGTTCAAGACCAGTCGCTGCGCACCACCACGCGAGCCTTCTCATAGATGATCGCGAAGTCGGTGACGACGGTCAGATACGTCCGGTCCCACTGCTGGTTGATAAGCTTGTCGCTCTCGACCAGCAGGTCTTGTTCGGTGAGCTTCTGGGCCGCGTACCCCGCATCGAGAATGGTGAGCTTGTCCGCGGGCTGGCCCGCCATCGGCACCAGGCGTGTGCCCAGCGGCGTGGGCAGGTTGCCGGTCTTCGCGAAGTCGAACAGCGCAGCCTCCTTGAACGCTTCCATCTCGAGGATGGCCTGGCACAGCTCCGCATTGGCCAGCATATGGGTCGGCGTGAAGTAGTGGTCGAGGGTCAGTGTCAGGAAACCCTTCACCAGGTCGCCGTACGCCCAGACGCCCGCCGCCGCGGTGTCGAGCGTCACCGGCGCCGTGCTGCCGGAAGCGTCGCCCGCAACCAGGATCTCCGCCAGCCGCGCGTCGAGATGGCGCCCCAGCCGTTCGCCGATCCGCTGAAGATGCACCCGGAGCATGTCCACCGACATCCGCCGGATCACCTCGTACGACGCAATTACGCCCCGCCCTTTCTTGTCCAGCTTGATCACGCGATCGCCATACTTGATGGACGATTCCGGGATCGCCGCGCCCTCCGCGACGGTGCGCAGCTCCTCCTCGAGTTCGTCTTCCCGAACGTAGGGCACGTCAAACGCCGTGCTGCCGACCCGCTCGTCGCGAATGATCAGGCCAGGGTACACGGGCTTGCGGGTCATGCCGCTCAGGACCGCGTCGCGAACCATGTCCGGAAACAGCCATTTCGCGTTGGGGTCAGACTGAAAGAAGCGGTCCACGGTGATGCGGTCCAGGTCGATGCCGAATTCCTGGGCGCAATAGTCGCGCACGGTGGTGCCGAGCGCACGAAAATACTGGCCATGGGTCAGCCCGAGGCCCTGCAGCGTTTCGTAAAGCCCGGAACCGCGGACCTGCCGCAGCTTCTCGGGCTCCTGGCTCAGGAACGCCACCCGCTCCTTCACCATATCGTCTCGATATGCCATCGGTTGTTCCTCCTTAGAGCAGTACGTGGACAAGGCCCGCCGCCGCGTCCACCTTGAGGTTCACGCCCTTGCCGTTGCCGGACGCCGGAGCTTTGACCTTGCCGTTCGCCGCCGCGGCGGTCACGCCGGCAAGGCCGTCCACCACCGGCGGGGTCTCGCCGTCGTATTCGAAAATGGATATGCCCCGCACCTTAACGGGTATCGCTGCCCCGTTGTCCGAGGCGTCAGCCAGGGCTTCTCCGAACACGGGGTCTTCCGCGTCCGTATCGTTGCTGACGGTGTAGGCGCCGATCAGCTTGACCGCATCGCCCTTTGCGATGCTCACCGCGCCCGCCGCCGGGGTCCTGCACGTGATGACCAGTTCGGTCACCACGCCGCCAATATCGCCAAATGCCATGGTTCACTCTCCTGTGGTTCGGCCGCGCGTGTGCCGGGCCGTAATGGCCGGGCGCGCGGCCTGTTGTGGTTCAATTGGATTGGGAAAGACGCCCCCGCCCCGCCCTCCTGTGGGACAGGGCGGGAGCGTCCCGTGGCGCACGGCCCTCAGCCGCCGCGCACGATGCCCATCGCGCGCTCTGTCCAGGCCCCGTGTTCGCCGTCAGGAAGCGTTTCCGGGTGCGACGCAGGCGATGGGGGATACTTGTGATCAAACCGCACCTCGTAGGCGCGAAGGTGCGCGGTGAGCTCGTCGAGGGACAGGGACTCGAGCGTGCGCCGCCACACGATCTCGTCGAACGTGCTGCCGTCGAGTTCCCGCCCAAGGCCGCAGAAACGCGCGATAGCCCGCCGCCGCGCCGTTACGCCGTCGCGCAGGACGGCCGGAAGCGACGCTGCGTCCACCGCCATCTCGTCCATGGTCTCCTGGAGGGCCCGCGCCGCTGCCGGCGAAAGAAACGGCATTCGCTCCGCCCGGAGCGCGCGCGTGCCCTTCCGGCCCTCGAGCAGCAGTTCCCGCGCATCCTTCGACCATGCGAGCACGGTATACAGTCCGGCATCCTCCCGCGCTGCGTCGCCGTCCTGTTCCAGCCACCGCATGGGATGAGGGCCTTTCTCGAGGGCCCAGCACCCCTCGTCCGGGAACGGGTGTTCCAGACGCCAGCCAACAAGGTATCCCGTCTGCTCGAGCCGTAAATCCCAGTGAGGACCGGTCCCGTCGTGATGCCGCTGAAGCACAAAGCGTCCGGCCGGAGCGCGCTCTGGGTCCGAAGCTTCCCTGGCGCCCGGCAAAACCGTGATTTTCCAATACATGCCCTGAACCTCCATCGCTCAAACAAGTTGTTGCAGAAGCGACACGATCACGCCCACAAGATTTGCCACGAGCAGAGTCACGCCCCGCGCCAGGGTGGTCTCGAGGCGCTGCACCCGCGTTTTCAGCTCGCTCAGGTCTTCGCGCAGCGTCGTCCACTGAATATCGTGCACAAGTTTGTAGGGGCAGGCCGGGTTCTCTTCCGGCGCCGCGGCCCTTGCGCTTGTCAGGATGCTCTGTTCCACGAAAAGCCCTCCTAGTTGTCCGACCGGCTGAGTTCGTGCCACACGCCGTCCGCGTAGACGAGCACGAGCGTATCGCCGGGGTGAGCGGTCCATCCGCCGGCCAGATGCAGGCTGGCGTTGTCCGTGAACACGCAATCCGCATCTCCCCCGATAATGATCACGGTCTGTCCTGAAACGCCGTCATCGAGGCGGGTCACGTCATTTCCGGCGGTCCACGCAGCCGGCACGCGAAAAATGTTGGCGCCCGCGACGCTCGGCGTCTTGTCGTCCGCGGCAAATGTCGCAACCTCGGGCGTGCTCAACGACCCCGAGACCCGCACGGCCCCCGCACCCTCATCCGCGGATACCTCGAGATCCCCCGGCGATGTGATCGACCCGCCCTGAATAGCCAGGTCTCCGACCACGGTTACGTCGTCGCCAAAACGGCACGCGCCCAAACCCGTGTACACCGCGTAATTCGCCGCCGTTCCCTGCGTGACGTCCTCGAGATACAATCCATACAGGCTGGTCACATCGCTCGCCGACCCCACCGTGCCGCCGTACAACGCCATGGCGTCAGTAACTGCCCCCGGCTGAGTCAACACGACCTGCCCCTTGACGCCAATGCCGCGATCCATCCTGGAAAAGATCGGACCCGCCAGCGCGAGGCCGCGCACACCGCTGATTTCGGTGGAAGCAGCCGTGTAGCCTGACCCTACGCTCGCACGTCCAACAATCCCATGAATATTGGACATGGAATGGGAGCTGCCGGACCAGACAATATGACCCTCGAGGGCCGAGCGCTCGCTCAGCACCAGCGTGTCCGAGCCTTCAAGCTTCGCTTTCATGAGATAGGTGTCGCCGGACGCTGTGCCAACCGACACCCGCGCGCCCCGTACCTCGAGAGCGCCCGGCAGTACGACGTCGCCGTCGTCCTCGATATGCACGCCCGTGGCGTTGGTGGGCTGGATGTAGGTGCCGGCGTCGGTCCACAACCCGCCAACGCCGCTCAAGAAGTCCCGGCGTGACATCTCGCGAGTTGTCCCCGCGCTCGCATCGTGTACCAGCAACGTGTCCGCGTCGTCGGCCACGGTCTCGTTCTGCGCCGCGGGAATGTCTATTGCGCCGCCGTCTACCCTGCCCGAGCTGCCAACCGTGAGTGCATCGCTCACCTTGGCGTCGGTAACGGAATCGTCAAGGAGCTTTCCCCCGTCGAGAAATCCTTCCTGGGTCGTGATTACCTGGCCGGGCGCTCCGGCAGTCAGACGCCCGCGGGCCGTGAGGTCGCCCTCGATCACGACGTTCCCGTCGGAGAAGAGGTCGCCGTTCGCTTCAATATCGAGACCCCCGCCGCTATCGCCGTACCCGCCGCCGATGCGCAGCTCCTCGAGATACCGTGGCGCGGCGCTCATACCCATCAAAAGCACGCCCGCGAAACACGCGCCGTACGTCCATCGCCGTTTCAGCATCATTCGTCCTCCCACAAACCACCCGACCACATTTCGATGGGCGCGTGAAAGTCGCGCCGGCCCGCCGCGAGTGCGTCATCGAGTTCGAGTGCTCGTGTACCCGAAACGAAACGGGTTCCCTGCGAACCCGAAGCGACCACCGACCCCTCGATGACCTCGAGCACATCGCGCAGCACGCAGTGGCACAAAGCACTGTTGTAGCTGCGACCCGGGACGTGGTCGCAGGTTCTCAAGTCCTTGCCGCACGCCGAACACTCGGGCTTGCGGAACGAGAAACCGATCGACGTCTCGCGGTATACCCCGCCCTCGATGTTCAAAATGAAATCCTGGTTGTCTTTCGTCCGCAACACGTACACGTCCGGCCGCACGGAGAGCCGGTCCTCGTCGCGGTGGAGTTGCGAGCGGAAGAACGTGCCGCGGGGCAGCGAGCCGCGCACGTCATGGCGTTCCATGAGCGGGCGGCCCGGCACCAGCGCGTTGATTCGCGCCAATTCATCTTCGGGAAAGCGGCTGAAATGCCGGTCGATCTGGTTATTGCACAGGTCGAGCGTGAATACGGCGAATTCCTCGTGCGACAGTGGGCGGAGCGTGAAGGAGTTGACCTCCTCGAGCGCGTCGTGCAGCGTACCGCTCGCGCGGGTCCCCACGAGGGCCCCTTCGTGCCGGAAAACAAACGGTTCCAGTTCCATACGAGTTCCTTTCAACGGTGTTCGTGCCTCAGGAAACTTTGATGCCAAGCGATTCCGCGGCTTTCTCGTGCGTGATGAAGCCCGCGTCGCGCAGCAAGACAGCGTTTTCGATTTCGCGGCGGCGCGCCTCCGCTTCCCGCACGATATCCGCGGTGCGGTGGCTGCGCATGTGCACTTTCGCCTGCGCGCTGCCCCACATGAGCGCCAGCTCGAAGTTGTAAAGCCGTTCGAGGAGGCGTTTGACGCACCGGTTCACGGACATCACCTGGCGGGTGATGATCTCGAACTGCGCCGTGCCGTAGGTCTCGGTGGTGCCGTAATTCCGCCCCAGCAAGATCGGCATCAGGTGCATGCCCGTGATGACCTGTTCCTCGATGGCCTTGTGGTTCTGGTAGAAGACCTGCGACCGCTGCTCCCCGCGAACCAGGGACACGCTCACGTTGTCGAAGGTCACCAGGTTCTGGTCCGTCTCGATGTTGCTGAGCTTCTTGCGGAGATTCTCGAAATTCGCCTCGATGCGTTCGCGATAGGCCTCAACGGATTCCCCGCGAAGCCGCTCTTCCGGCGTGTACTGCACGTGCAGCTTCGCCCAGCCCGCGTTGTGCGTCGCCTTCGCCATGTCTTCGAGCAGGCGCTGCTGAATCTTGACCACGAACGGAATCGCGCGCAGCATGGACCGCCCGTATGGATTGGTGCCGTCGCGATCAAGCCCCACGTAGACAAACCGGTCCTTCGACAGAGGGATCTCCCGGCCCTCGTGAACCTGGTACGGATGCAATCCGTCCTTCTCGCGCCGGAACCGCACGGTCCACACGTCGACGGGCACTACGTCCCAGATCGATTCGCGGCTCTGCGACAACACGATCTCTACGGCCGCCGCCCCGTAGGTGAACAGCGAGGTGTAGAAAATGTCGAGCAGGCCGTCCATCCCCCGGTCGCCGCTGTTCACGCGCTTGTTCAAGTCTTCGAGGAGCCGTTCCGCGCGCTTCTCCGCCTGGGACGAGGAGGAATTCACGACCTCGATGTCGTAACCGGTCTGGCACAGCCGCTTCCATGTCCAGACCGCGTCCGAGATGTCGGGGATGGCGTCGCGCAGGAAACGGTACACCTCCAGCATGTAGAAAGGCGTTTCGTTGGGCAGGCGAATAAAACCGCCGACGGCCCCCTGCAACCGCGTGACATCCTCGGGTACCGCAAACGTGCGCGAGGGAATCTCGCGAAACGTTTCCGCGCGCATTGGCGCCTGCGCGCGCGTGTCACGCCACGCCCTGCTCCAAAACCGGTCAAACCAGCGTGCCATATCCGTTCCTCATTGTTCTTCAACCACTTCCGCCTCTTTAGGGCGAGTGTTGCCCGTGACCGCGCGGCAGCTTTGCACGGAAATGGTTGAAATACAATGTATTACGAAATGAGGAACGGCCCCGCGAAGTGGATGTCAGACGGCTCCGGGACAGGGCACACAGGCGGGTTTTCCCGCCCGCCCCCAACGTAGGGCCGGTTTTCCTGCCGGCCCATTGATCGCGCCGCGGGCGGACACGCCCGCGCACCTTGATGTCTTGGAGACCTTGCGGTCGTAAGAGTGGCGCGGTCGGGAAACCGCGCCACAGCGGAACGCCCCTACCCTCGGGGCGATGGCGCCCCCCGTCAGCCACGCGGGTCTCGGCCCTGTCAATCCCGGGGCGATCTCGAGAAGTCCCGCCGGGCTAGTCGAAGACGATCCTGAGTGTCTTGATCTCAAAGGGCGCGACCGGAACAGTCACGCTACGCCGCCGGACCTTCACGGGCAGCTCACCTTCTTCGAGAAGATTGCATTCGCAGGCCTGCTTGACGCGGCGGTCGAACGTCAGCGTGGTTTGACCCCGGCTATTGCCCGCCTCGTACAAACGCATGATGACCGCGTCACTGTTTTCGGCTTTCTTGACCGTTTCCACCACCACGTTCGGATTGGATACCGAGCAGAACCGTATGGCTTTCGCCTCTGCCGCGCCGTGCCCAGCCGTGACGAACGACAGCGGCACGTTCAGATTGTACGCTTCGCGCACCACCTCGTCCGCCATGAACCCGCCCAGGTGCGGCAATAACGCGTAGGTAAACGTATGTTCGCCCCGGTCTGCTTGCGGATCGGGCGACACCGGCGATTTCAACAGGGTCAGCGACAACATGTTGTCGAGGGTGTCGTGGCCGTACTTGCCATCATTCAACAACGCCACGCCGTAGTCCCCCTCGGAAAGGTCCACCCATTTGTGCGCACAAACCTCGAACTGCGCCCGATCGTGCGGCGTGTTGCTGTGCGTGTTGCGGATAACATGCCCAAACTGAATCTCGCTTCGAAACACCGGCGCGTTCAGGTCCAGAGGAAATCCCACCTTTAACAGCGTGTGCGTCTCCTGCCAATCCACCCGCGTCTTGAAATCGATCCGCGGGGAGGCCGCATAAAACGTCATCTCCTGAACCAGCTCCGACCGGCGGCCGATTTCGTACGTCGACCGTATCGTTATGAACAACGGCCCCTCCGTCACGACCTCGCGTGAGACCAGACGGTCCTGCGGGACAACCTTGTCGCGGTAGAAGAGATCGATGTCCCACGCATCCCAGGTGACGGGCACGTCCTCGGCCGTATAGAAATCATTCAGGCGGCGCCCCTGCTTTACCAGCTCGCGATCCACGGAACGATCAATCAAGCTCGTGATCTTCCCCGACGCATCGAACTTCACTCTGTAATAAGGCGTCTCGAGGGCGCGGTCATGATTCGCGAAAGGCGACATCGGCGCATCGGCCCCTTGCCGCAGATAGATCGGCGCCACGCTGAGCGCGTCGGCGGTCACGGCAATGGCCAGCCCCCGCGTCTTGCCGTCACACACCCATTGGCAAGGAACGGGTTCCCCGTCGGCGTCGTCCACAACGAGCCCCTTGTCGCATTTGACGAAGATCAACCCCTCACGCGCCCACGAAAGGCTGTTCGAGACCAGATACGGGGTCCCCGTCCTGCTCGTGTCCACGTGTTCCGCCAGAGTCTTGAGGGCTTTCCGCTTGAGATTGCCGAGGTCTTTCTCCATCCCTGCATACGCCGCTTCGGCGTCATCGTAAACCCGCCGGATCGAAGACCCCGGCAAGATGTCGTGGAACTGATGGGTCAGCAACGTCCGCCAGAGACGCTCGAGCTTCTTGGCAGGGTACTTGAGCCCGTACCGCATCGCCTGAACCGACACCAGTTCGACTTCGCGCAACAGAAGCTCGAGCCTGCGGTTGTGCCGCTTGGTCCGCGCCTGGCTCGTGTACGTGCCGCGATGTGTCTCCAGGTAAAGCTCGCCAACCCACCGCGGGCGTTTCACCTTCTGCTCGCGCAACCGCGCCAGAAACTCCGACACATTGACGAACGCCGTCTTGACGCATCCCTCGAGGTCGTTCATCCGGCGAGCCCGCTCGCACATCTCCCGCGTGACGCCCCCACCCCCGTCTCCGTATCCGATCGACGACAGCGTGGCGTCCTGGAGCTCTTTTTGCTGCACCTGGTCCCAGCAGTCCTTCGAAATCTCCGGACCCACCTCAGCGTTGTAGCCGCCGTTCCGGCAGGTGATGTAGTGGGTGAAAACCTGGCTGCCGTCGATACCCTGCCACCAGAACGTGTCGTAGGGAAACCGCGTGGTGTCGTTCCAGTTGATCTTGCTCGTAACAAAGTTGAGGATGCCGCATTTCTTGAGAATCTGCGGCAATGCCGCCGAATAGCCGAACACGTCCGGAAGCCAGAGCGTGTCGCTCCTGTAGTCGAATAGCTCCCGGGTCTTTTTGTGTCCTTCGAGGATTTGCCGCACAAGCGACTCGCCGCTCGTAAGGTTGCAGTCGGCCTCGGCCCACATGCCGCCATTCGGCTCCCAACGGCCCGTCTTCACTTCCCCCTGAATCCGTTTCACGATGTCCGGGTACTCGCGCTGTATCAAATCAATCAGAACCGGCTGCGACTGCAGAAACCGCATCTCGGGGTAATGGTCCATCAGGTGCAGCATGCCCGAGAAGGTCTTCGCCGCTTTCCGGGTCGACTCGGCGATCGGCCAGAGCCAGCCCACGTCAATATGCGTGTGCCCCGCCAGGCCCACCATCGGGGTGGTCGGGCCATTCGGCGCCGCCAACAAGGGCGCGAGGATGCGCCCCGCCAGCTTCGCCGCTTCTTCCAACTCGCCATCGCTCTCCCAGTGGATCGGAATCAGATCCATGGCGCGGTTCAATTCGTCGATGATGCGCGCGCGCCGCAACGAGTTCGTATCGAGCGTAAGAGCGGTCCGTAACAGAACGTCGGCGCCGTAATGCAACGACGCCGTGGCTTCGCGTTCAACGACCAGTTCGCTGGCCTCCAGTTCGAGCGGAGGCGCCTGGCCGGGGTCGGCGCCCGTGAACTGATGAAAATACACGTAGGGATTGGTAGGCCGCACGTTCGGAATGCGGTGGCCCGTGTATTGATCAATGTGAAACACGAACCGCTCGCGGCCCGTCGCCGGCGCGGCCAGCAGCGCCTCGCGATGCCAGGGGTTCATTCCCGCGAAAGGCTTGCCGTTCACGAAGAGGAGCTTGTCCGCAAACGAATCCATGCGGTAGTAAACCCGCCGCCCGGCGCATTCCGGCGGGATGCGCGTCTCGCCCCGGAACCACACCGTTCCCCATTCCTGGCCCCACCGGCTGCCAATCGGCGCCGCCTTGAACCGCGGCCCAGTGTCACTTTTCGTGCCCGGGGGCACCCGCAGGTGCTCCATCGTTTCCGCGGCCTCGAGAGGAACGTCCGCGGCCTTCGCATAACGCCACTCGCCGAGCAAGGCTATCCGCTGTCTCAGTTTTTCTATGGCTTTCGGCGGGATCATTACATCTCCTCTGAGATAACGTTTCGTATCATGTGCTGCCGCGCCCTATTTAGCGATGGTGAGCGGAATCCGGGCGCGTAACGGTTCGCCGTTTTCTCCGTTCACGGGGTCCCCGTATGCGTCGTACGCGGTCACCTCGACGTGGTGCTCTCCTGTGAGCATCTCGGCGGGCAGGCTCACCGAACAAGTCCAAACGCCATCTTTTGCGGCGCCATCGCCGTGCGTACCGTCGTCATAGAGGTCGGCATGCGCGTTCTCAACGCCCACAATCTGCGCGCCCATCGTGTCGATGGCCCGGTTCGGGTCCACCGCCAGGACCGAAATGGTGACGCCGGCCCCGGGCGCGGCCGTGGCGGGCTCGACCTGTCCCTGGTACAGGCCAAGCTTGTCGGCAGGGACCGGTTCCGCCGCGGCGGCTTCCTGCTCTTGTGCAGCGGCGGCCGGGGCCCCGGCGCCAACGACATCCTTCAAGAGGTCGCTGTCGCGAACAACGCTATGCACTTCCAACCGAAGCGGCTGCTCCGCCTCTTCCGGAGACGCGAATCCGAATCCCATGTTGCGAAGCAATTCGAGCACGGGCAGCATTTCATGCAGTGAACCCGAAATGGACACCGTTACCTCGGGGTCTGCGCCCGATGCCCACGCGCCTCCAATTGACATCCCCGCCATCAGGGCTACGATCAGCATGCCGCGAATCTTTCCGTTTACCATGGTCATACCCCTTTCCCAATCGCTAGTCATCATCCCGAGCTTGAGTTCCAAGCGTCTTCAAAACTACGCCATCCGGAACGGGCCGCATCACTTGCTCCGGCGTGTTCGCGCTTTCTCTTCGAGCATGCTATTCCACTTGCGCGCGTACATCAAGCGGCGCCCGGGACGCCGGTCGCACCGCGCGAGCGTAATGCGGCCGTTGCACATGAGTTTCGCCACGGCCCAATACGAATCCGGCCGGCCGGAAGGCTCCAATCCCGACCCCAAGACTCGGAACCGCAGTGTCGCCGTATCTCCCGCGTTAACGCTCACGCCCTGCGTTCGCGGCGTGATGGACAGCAGCGAATAGCCGCCCGCTTCCTTGAAAGACCATGCTTCGAGAGGCGCCGCCATGGCCACCTCCGCGTCGATCGCCTCCCCCGTACGGTTGGTCAGCCATACCACAATCTCGCTGCCCGCGTTCTCGGTTTTCATGGCCAGATCAAAGGCTTCGCCGATCTCCAACACGTCCTGGAAGGTCTGGCCATCGAACTCGCAGCGCAGTTTCACTTGCCCGGCCGCGTCACGGGAAGGCCGCGTCACCAGCACCTCTTTCGTGCCGTGCTCAAGCGGGGGCAGATCAAATTCGAGCGTGCCCGCCGACGCCTGCCATCCCTTCGGCACGCTTACGGCGGCCGTGACCTTGATGCCGGCATCGGTGAAATCGTTCACCGCGTTCACTTTGACCCTCAGAACGCGGCCATCCTCTTCCTCCATCACCTCCCGGCCAAGCGTGCAGGTTACCGCTCCATATCCCATCGGCATAGCGCCGGCGTCGTGCTCCCACGAACGAACCCATACCGGCTGGACCGGCTCGGCCTCTGCCCCAAGCGGGCGTTTGCCTCCTTTGGCCGCAAACGCGTTAGGAACGAACCCTGCCGTCTCGATCGAAAACGGCGGCACATGCAGGTCCAATCCGTCTTCGCGCACGGGAAGCGGGCGCAATTCTTCTTCGAGCAGGTTCGACAACCACCCGCGTGTCATGCCGCTCGAAAAAGTGACCCGCGCGTTCGTGTCAAGACCCTCGGTGTCGTACAGACGCAAAATAACGCCATCGGCCGCATTCGATGCATGCGCCCGCTGAAACGCCGCCATCGGGTTGCCAAACGGTTTCATGGCCTCGAGGATGATGTTCCTGGGCGCAACGGTCAGAAAAGCGTGTTCCGGCGGCAGGGCCGCTTTCGCTGCCGGCTTCACCTCGCGGGCTAGAAGCGGGAAATTGTACTCGTACGCAACGCGCTGCGTGCCGGCCTCCCGCCAATCCCCGCTGTGCGGATACAACGCATAGCGGAACACGTGGTTCTTGTTCTCGGGAACAAGGTATCCTTCGCTGAAATTGTTTGCGGCTCCATACCACCGGCACGTATGGCACAGCATCATGCACAGCGTGCCTCCCTTTTCCAGGCTGTTCGCATAGGTGCCTTCGTTCAGCATGGCCACGCCATACTCATCGATTTTGCCGTTCCAACCCGTAGCGTCGCATTTTCCCGGGATCCGCAAGAAACCGGTCTCTCGGAAATCGGCCAACAGCTTCTCACAGGCGGCCGACAGGTCCTTTTGGGTCTTGCCTTCCACCACCAGTACGGGAACAGGCCCCCACGAAGCGTCCTCCAATTCGGAATCCGCGGCGAACAAATACGCGTATCCCTCCTCGTTGAGCTGCTGCTGAAACTCCGCGACCGTCTTGGCTTCCTGAAGGTTGAGCACGTGGTTCGAGTAATGGTTGTTGCGACGAACACCCAGCGAGATTCGGAACCGCGTGTACAAGAGGTCATCGTCCATGTGGTCCTGATACGAGCCCCAATGCGGACCGCCTTTGTCGTGCCACGGTGTACACGTTATGCCTTTTTGGATCAGCGCCCGCTGCAATTCCTCGCCCGTGCGCACCACCTCGCGCGCCTTCGGGGTAACCAGTCCCACCATACTCAACGCATAGGCGTTGCGCCCGGCCTTGAGCTGCGCCGAAACCCCGCACTCCATCCATTTGTTGGCCGCATACACCGCGCAATCGCTGAACATCGCCATCTGATGGGTGCGGAAATCGAGGTGGTTCTTGCTCCCGTTGCGCGTGACTACCCCGAACCGCTCATCGAAAACCGGCGCCCCGCCCTTCACATCCACCGGGAACGTCACGCAAAACAGATGATCTTCGCCCTGGTAATCCTCGAGGATCGTCTTGAAATCGATCCGCGCAACGCCTTTCGTGAGCGTAATCTCCTGGGTCACGCCGCAAAGATCGCCCAGCCGGTACGTGACCCGCAACGTCTCGGTAACGGGACCCCGCAACGCCACGACCCCGGCTGGAACTTCGCTCGAAAACAGCTTGAGACCCGTCGTGTAGAACTCGTGCTGGGTTTCTTCGCGGTCCGCGACCTCATGAAGAACCGCAATCTCATTCCCCACATGCCCTCCCTGCTGCAAGACCTCGCGCTTCGCTTTCTTGTCGTACAGGCTGACGATGCCGCCCCCGCGCGCCGGGTCGACGGTGATCTTGTAGTACTTGTTTTCGATGGTGGTACGGCCCACTGTGACCTTGCGTGTCTTTGCAGTCCCGCCCGAGGCCATCAACTGGTAACGCCGGTACCCGAGGGAAGGCATGTTTTTCGCTACGAACGAAATCTGCGCTTCCGCGATGCTGCCGCTGCGGTTGCGCACCGCCTCGAGCATCTCGAAAGGCACCTCGTTCCCGTTGTGGTCGGCGAGCGCGAAGCTGTCCATGCCGCCCACGTTAATCCGCGCGCGCACGACGTCCGTACGTTCCCACGCCACCGGGTTGAACACCACAAGGGGCCGGTCAATCCCATCGGATTGGACCGCTCTGCCGAGATAGTCGAGCGTGCGGTCGAGCGCGTCCGAACCCAGTTCAAGCACCTCACGATACGCATTCATCAAGTCGACATAAGAGATTTCGTTATGCGTGCCGGTGATCGAGTCATGGTGCTGCCCGCACAGCAGCTGCCGCCACGCCTTGTCGAGCGCACGGTCCGGATAGGCCGCGCCCAGAAGGGTCGCGATCGTCGCAAACCGCTCCACCATGAGCAGCATGTTCTCGCCCAGACGGTTGGCGATCTTCAGGTTGATGCGCGACATGGCTGTGGCCGCATGGTAAAGCGACATGTCGCGCGAGGTCACCGGCAGGCGCGCACCGCTGTCGTCACATTGCCGGGCAACGGTGTCGAACAGGTCCCGGTATGTCGCCTGTTTCACTTGGGGCATCAGGGTTTCGTGCCAATCCGTGGGCGGCGTCTGCTCGATGTCGCCAACCACCACCGACAGTCCCATGTCAGCCGCTTCGCCCCATCCCCAATCACCGCGCTTGTGAGGCAATCCCGTACCGTCCAGCGAGAGGTGCTGGAACAAGGGCGGAAAGTTGTAGATGTACTTGTCCCAACTCACGCCCATGCATCCAGCCTTCCGCGCGATTTGCGACAACTGGTTCGGGTGGCCGAACACGTCGCCGGGCGCGTAGACATGGCAGATGCGCCCCAGCACGCGCCCATGGAAAAGCTGTCCGTAAACGAAGTTCCGCACCAAGGCCTCGCCCCCGCAATTCATCTCGTTGGGCTGGTTATACATCACGTCGGAATTCGAGCGGTTCTCGCGGAATACCTGCATCAGGGTCGCGCGGTCTTCCGGAAACACGTCAAAATAGGGCTTGAGATAATCCACCTCGGACAACGTCGACCGGAAATTAGGGTCTTCGCGGTGCAATCTGCAGTACTGGCGGACAATATCGAACGCCCCCATGGCATAGACGCGCTGCTCTTCGTGATAGGTCGTATCGAAATGGAACGATGTCAACACCAGTTCCACGCCGTTCCGCTTGGGAGGCGAGACCGCCTCGTACGCGAAAGGTACCGCAAGCTCACGGCCGTACAGCCGCGCTATGACTACCGCCTCGACACGCTTGCCCGCGGCCGATGGCGGCGCCGGCAAGCTCATCCGCACCGGCGTGATACGGTTCGGCGGCAAAACCACCTCCATCTTTCCCTCGGCGCCCAGCGCCTTCGCCGCGCATATCATCGAAACCCTTACATCAACGTTGGACATGTTCACCACCGCCGCTTCGATGACCTGACACGGCGTCTCGGGCGAGCCGGTGAACCGCGGCAGCGCCCGGATTCGTCCCAGCGCGATGGGCATCCCACGCTCGCTTGCCAGCGGCAAAAGGCGCACGCCGTGCACACGAAAATCGATCCCGTCAGCGATATACCCGGGACGAAACTTGACCAGCAGCAAGTTGCGGCCGGCCGTCAGCGAGACGATCTTGCTGGGCATGGTCACCCGCACGCCCTTGGGAATGCCGTACGGTTCGTTGCAGACCAGATGCCCGTTGAGCCAGGCCTTCATCCCCGAATGATAGGCATCGAGCAGCGCCGCCGTCTCCGCCTCGCACTCCACAAACGCCGCCGCGTAGATCACGCAGTTGCGCTGCACGGTCTCGTAGATGGCATCCCCCGCAATCTGATTCCCGTCGAGTTCCGTACCCGGGTATGCCGTCCAACGGAGCTGCTTCGGGCCCAATCCGGCGTTTTCATGCACGCCCCCCGGCTCCGGCTGCACCCTGGCCTCGCCGCCGTCCGCCGCCAGATAGTCGATATCGAGGATGCGGTCCCGCTCATACAGATACTCGCGCTCGAATTGCCAGCCCGTCCTGACCACGAACGGTCCCAACACCATCCAGCTGGAGATGGAATTCCCCGCTGCAAGTTCCGAAAGGGAATGGACGTCCATCAGGCGCTCCTTCACATCGCCGCGGACCCGCCGGGCGCGAATTTCTTTTCCTGAACGTTCGGGAAGGCTGCCTGTTTTCACTGTGGCCGCGGCCGTGCCACACCCCGCCGGCAATGTGCCAGCTCGTGGGCATTCTCCCCGAACCTCAAGCTTAGCTTTTTGCCGCAGGCCGCTCAACCCGCACCAGCGGACCGCTCTCATCCCGGGTTACGGCTCGGTGGGACCTTCTTGCGGCCCATCCTCGGCGGGAGCCGATGGCGTGTCTTGGCTGGAGGGGCCGAGGTGAAAAACTTTGATGGCCTCCTCGATGGTCATATTTATGACGCCCTGTTCGCGTTCGTGGATCTTCTCCAGGAGGGGCTTCATAGCGTCGTCGTCGCGCAGCGCCGACGGGTCGCGCCCATGCTCGCGCATCGCTTTGAGAACGTCGCCCACCGTAATCTTGTCAATCGAGCGGGCGGGCTGGTACCGCACAGGGTCCGTGTGGACCTGGCGCAGCAATCCCGCCTCATCGAGCTCGTCCAGCGTATCGTTCAGCAAGCGGACGGGGACGTTCCATTCGGTAGCGCACTCGGCGGCGGAAAGCGGCGGGAGCCCGGCATCGAACCGGCGGCTCACCTCGGTGACGGCGCGCAGGCCAATCGCTTCCTTGTACGCGTAGCTGGCGCGCTCGGCGAAACGTTCCATCGCGAAGGTCTTTTCGTACTGGTAAGCGAAGGTGATCTGCGCCCCGAAAAGAATGATCAGCCAGCAGGTGTATATCCACGCGAGGATCAGGGGGATTAACGCAAAACTGCCGTAAAAGAAGTTGGCCCGCGCGACCCCCCACTGGAAGTGAAGAAAGGCCTTTGCCGTGAGTATCCAGATCGTGCCCGCGATGATCCCGCCCAGCAGCGCGTAGCGGACGGGCACCTTCGTGTTCGGAACGACGCAGTATACGATGGCCAGAGCCAGCCAGAGGGCAACGTAGCGCGCGCCGCTGAGGAGAAGGCTCAATGGGCCCCACGCCAAGTCCTCCGTCTCGAGTGCCGTGGTCAATCCGACCACAAAGGCGACCACAAACGGCAGTATCAACACGATAAGCATGTAGTCGGTGAAGATTCGGAACCACGATCGGTTGCGTCGTGTGCCCCAGATGGCATTGAACGCCGACTCGATGCCGTACATCAACCCGAACACCGAGCAGAATACGAACATGACCCCGAGAAAAGTCCCCATCGCCGTGCTGTCGCCGCTCTCCTCGACCATTTGAAGGATGACTTTCAGAGGGGTGTCCTTGCCCAGCGTGCCTTGAACGCCGTCGGGTGACGGCACGCCCTCCAGCAACCATCCCAGCGCCGATTCGAGCAATTCGCGGTTCCGGAGGGAGCGGTCGTCCGCGCTTCTCGGGGCAGGAACAGCGGCAGGGGCCGGCCCCTGGCCGGGTTCGCCCGGTGGCGCAGTTGCGCTCTCGGGTATCTCGCCGGAAGACTGGTCACGCACGACGCCCACGCGTTCCGCATAGTCATGGATGCTGTTCTCGAGCACATCGGTGAGGCTCTGGGCCAGGTCGAAGGTCTGCATGATGAAGAACGCGAACGCCAGAAACGGCACGATCGCGAGGATAGTGGCAAACGCAAGCGAGGAGGTCCGCAACCAGATCACGTCGCTCATGAGGCCTTTAAACAACAGAATGGCCACCCGGACATGCTTAATCACGAATCCGCTGGGCACCTGCTCGCCGGGTTTGCCAATGCGCCACACATCGTACGTCACAAACCGGTGCCCCCGCTGCAGGGCTTCCATGAGCTCTGTTAGAAACTCGCGCATAACTTCATGCTACATGCGCAGATGCTCGGCATGCAAACGAGGTCTCACGGTTCGATGCTCACCACTGTCCCAACAGGGCACAGCCGGAAAACGGTCTCGGCGTCTTCGGGCCGCATTCGGACGCATCCGCGGCTCATATCGGCCCCGATGGACTGCGGCTCGCTCGTGGGGTGAATGCCGTAGCTCGTGGCGCGTCCACCGGCGGCAAGCCCTATCCACCGCCTGCCAAGCGGGTTTTCGGGGTCGCCCGCCTTGACAATGCGCCCCCGGTCGGACCAGTCGGGGTTCGTGACCTTGCATGCTATGGTGAACTCGCCATCGGGGGTCGCGTTGTGACGCCCCAAGCCAACGGGAAACTGTGCGAGCGGCTCGCCATCGAAGCGGATTGTCAAGGTATGGCTGCTCTTTTCGATGTCAATTCTGACGCGTTCCGGAGCGTTGTTATCGGCAACCGTCTCGCGAGTGCCCGAAGCCGCCAAGGGATTCTCACCAGCCCCGGTACCTCCTGATTCATGAACGGTAACCAGTGGTTGATTTGGCGCGAAAGACCCAGTCTCGGCGGAACCCCGGCTCGAGCGGGCCCAAACGGAACCCGCCGGGGCAGGATTCGCGCCCTCTGAAGGGTTGACAGGATGATCCTTATACGGCGAATCCTCACCATTCTCATCCTGTGCAGGGACCTCGCCCCAGGACGTCGCCGGGCCGGAACCAGACGGCTCGTCTCCGGGTTCAACCATCTCCGAGACAACGAAGGCGGGAGTGTGTTCGAGGGCGGCGCTATCGTCCGATGCCGCAAGCAGGGGACGCAAGACAGCCATGACCCATCCCACAGGTGAAAACAGGGGAACGGCCTCCGGGGGCAGAGTGCCTGCAAAAGGCGCATCCGGGACAACCGGTTCCTCGACACGAACCCACGCGCCGGGTTGCCAGACAGCGGCTCCCGCAGCCGCAGGAAGCGCCACGAACGCCTCCTCCTCCCCGCCAAGCGCCCCAGACCCCGGATAGGAATTGCCTTCTTCGGGGATGGCTCGCTCCCGGGGCCGGTCCGCGGGAAGGCCGGGCAAGCCCCTGACTCGCCAGTCCGGGGGCCGGAACCGCGTGGCATCCGGGAGCAGCCACACAAGCAGAAGAGCGGCGGCCAGCATTTCCAGCGCCGCCAAGACGCGCCGCCGTCTATGTCTCGGCCTTGCCGGAGTGTTCGGGCTGGGGAGAAGTTGCGTGAAATCCGCCACGGGCAGCGCTCGGGAATCGCCAGCAGTCTCGAGGTCATTCTGCACCTCGCGAATCAGGGCGGCAGCTTCCTGGGCATTGAGATGAGACGCCGCGACATCGGTTACCGGGATGTTCGGCATGAGAATGAGGCGGACCTCAAGCACGCACTCGCCGCCAGTCTCGCGCAGGGCGGACACGTTGCCCCGAATAATGGCTGTGCGCCGTGGTTCCGTTGGATGCGCGACCGGAAACTCGATGAAGAGCCGCTCGCCCGCCTTGAAGGGCGCGCTTGTCCAGATGGTCAGGCCTTCGTGCCGGACCGCGGTTACAAGACCCTCCTGAGGCAGCCGCTTGCCTTCGAGGTCGCCCAGGATCACGGACCGGCCCACCGGGTGGTGGGCGCGAGAGACCGCCGGCATTCCAAAACGGCCCGGCTTCTCTTCCTCACCCTGTGTCACAGGAGCCTCATCCCTCATAGGCAGATTCTGGAAATGCGTTCTCTACAGTGTACCGCAAAACCATGGAGCAACCCAGGAGAGGCAGGCGTCGCGACACGCGCAACAAAGACGACAAAGGCCGGAGACATGCGCTCTCCGGCCTTCGCATTGAGTCTGTTGTGTTGTTGCGGCACAGCGTGCCGCAGACGGGGATTCGCAGTTTAGAACTGGTCGAAGATCCACAGAACGATGGAAATGGGCAGGAATACCCAGAACCACAGCGTGCCGGGATCACTCAGGTCAAAGTCGAGAAAGCCTTTCGTCATGATACGTACCCCTTCCAGTTTTTGGGCCCTGCTCGTTACGAACAGGCCGCGCCTCTGCTTAACCAACATGCCAAACGCTGTTCGGCGTTTGCAGCGCCACGACTCGCGTGAACCCAATCATACCCGCTTGTCCCTTGTATGTCAAGCCAGTGCCAATGCTTGTGCAGGCTCGGAGAACCACCGCCTACGTTCACCACCGCTTCAGCATCCAAGCTCAACAAATCGCGAAGGGGAAGGGTTGACGGTTTTTTCTTGCTCGAGGGGCTTGACAAGCTGCCTAAAACTAAATATAATTTAGTCAGAGTTTAATATTATTCAAAGCGAGGCGATCATGAGCCAGTTACCACAGTGGTTTACAGGATTGGACGACGAGGACCTGCAGTTCCTCAAGCGGTTCCTGTTGGCGAGCGGCTCCCTCAAGGCCGTCGCGAAGGAATACAACATATCGTATCCAACGGTACGAGCCCGATTGGACCGGCTGATCGCAAAAGTGCGGGTATCGGACGAAACAATGGACTCGACCGCGTTTTACCGCAGAATTCGAATTTTAGTGGCCGACGGCAAGCTCGTGCCCGAAGTGGCACGCGTGCTGCTCGAGGCCCATAACGAGGAAATCAAGGACTTGCGGAAAGGGGCTTCCAATGAGTAAGCAAATCTGGATATGTACGGTCATGGTTCTGGTCGCCGCAACCGCCCCCAGCGTTGCGGAACGGGCCGCGGGTACCCAGCTTTTCAGACAGGAAGTCGCCGGCATGCCGGAACTGCCGGCGCCGATGCCGCCTACCGTAGCGGTTTCGTTCGATACAACCCAGAGCGCCGACGGCAACGGTTCGATTCGCATCGACTACAGCAACCCCCAACCCATGTCCATGCTCCTGTACGAATCGCCCAATCCCGGCGTGGACAATTGCACGGTGTGGTGCGAAGCGTCGCTTCGCGGCGAAGGATTGAAAAATATCGCCTACCTCGAGATGTGGTGTGATTTCGGGGAAAATGGCCAGTATTTCTCGCGCGGGCTCGACCAGCTGCTCCAGGGCGACGCGGACTGGCGGAAAGTGCGCATCCCATTCTTCCTCAAGTCCGGCGAGAAACCCGCCCGGTTCCTCATAGGTGTCCGGATGGAAGGCCCCGGCACCGTGTGGCTGGACGATATCACGCTGAGCCGCGACGCCCTTCCCAATACCTTCGCTGGGGGCCGCTCCCTGCAAGTGGCGGTCCTGGGTACCCTGCTTGGGCTTCTCGGCGGCCTGTGCGGTTTGTGGGGCGCTTTGAGCGGCATCCTGGCGCCGCGCGGCAAAGGGCGCGGCCTGGTTATTCCGTCGGGCTGGTTTTTTAACGCCGCAGGGTTTGCGGTGCTTGTCGCGGGCGTGATTCTGACGGGAACCGGTTCGCCGCTGGGCTGGCCGTGCCTGCTCGCCGGATTCATCATTACCGCGGTATTGACCCCCTTGAATTTCGTGGTGCGGCGCGCGTACCAACAGGCGGAATTGCGCCGCCTTGCCGCCCAGGACCTGCAATAGGCCGCGTCCCTCACGGTATCATGCGGATACGCGCGAGCCCCTCGGCAAAGGGGTAGGCATGGTCGAACTGCGGGGGAATGGCATACTCGCCGGAGATATCGATATAACCGTACCGCCCATTCTCCTTGACGACCGCGAGGCCCTGAGAAAACGGCATCGCCCTCTCGAAACGCGGGGCGATGGCAAACGACCCGTCGGGCCGGGCATAACCCCATTTGCGGTCTTCCTGGACCGGCAACAGGCCTTCGCGATATTCCCGGGCGTCATCGAAGCGCGGGGCAATCGTAAAGGCGCCCTGGCGGTCGATGTACCCCCACTTCCCTTCTTTTTTGACGGTTGCCAGCCCGTTGGTAAATGGGGAGGCGGCCTCGAACTGGGGCTCGATTACGATGTGCCCGCCGAGGTCGATATACCCCGCCTTCCGCTCGACGACCACGGCGGCCAAGTCATCGGAAAAGGGCAAGGCGTGTTCGAAACGGGGTTCGATGATCATCGCCCCGTCGCGATCGATGAACCCGTAGGCGCCGTTGCTCGCGACAGGAGCCCGGCCTTGGCTGAACACGCCCACGCTGTCAAACTCCGCCGCAATGACCAGTTGGCCGGTCTTGTCGATGTAACCGTACTTCTCGTCCACGTGTACCGGGGCCCGCCCTTCGCTGAAGGGCCCGGCGTCGGTGTAAACGGTGTCGATGACCAATTCGCCGCTCCGGTTGATGTAGCCCTTGCGCGAGTCCACATCGATGACGGCAAGCCCTTCCGAAAAATCGTAGGCGAAATCGTATTGCGGCTCGATCACGACCTTGCCCTGAAGGTCGATAAAACCAAAAAGGGCATAGCCCGGCCGCTCTTTGGCCCGCTGCGCAGCACGTTCGGAATAGATGCTGGCGGCAACCAGGACGAGCAGAACGGCCAGGCTTCCCAGAAAAAGCAGGTTTCCCCAAGGAATGCCGCCCTTCGGCGGTCCTGTTCCCTTCTGCGCGGCTCCCGAGCGTTGTTGATCCATAAGCAAGGTCGCCCTCTACCTTAAGCCATGAACGGTCCCGTCACACGAATATGGGCCTGCCATCGGCGCTTTTCAAGAAACCGCTCTAGAAGCCCCCACTCATGCCGGGTACTTGCCGAACCACTTCCAAATCCTGGCATGCAGCCGGTGTATCCAGGCGGTCTCGGCTAGAAACATGTAAGGACATTGCCCGGGGATCAGTGTAATCCCATTCTCGCCGCACAAGGCCCGCACCGGCTCGCCGGGGTCCGTGACCGTGCCCATGCCATGAAGCCAGACGCGCGTCACGCCGGCTGCCGCGCAATCGCGCACTACCGATTCCACCTCGTTCCCGGGCACCATGACAAGGACGCCGTCAACGGGCGGATTGATGTCGCGCACGCTGGGAAAACATTTCAGCCCCTCGATTTCCTCCGCATTAGGATTCACGGGAACGGTGTCGTAGCCCTGCATGCGCATTTCGCGCAACAGTCCGCGGCTGAAATCATTCTTTCCCCGCGACACGCCCACGATGCCGATACGCCTCTGCGCGAGAAAGTCGTCTATTGCCTGTTTCATGCTCATCCCGCACCCTCCCGGAATTCCAGGTCTACCGGCTCGCTACCAGCGTAAACGGTGACACACTCGGACCTCCTATATGAATGTAACACGCGAAGCATCACCGGGATTTCACCCAAGCCGCCGGGCGCACGATTAAGGTTCAAGCCACTGGACGAACTCGATAACGTTGTTGTCGGGGTCGGCGATGTAGAGCCAGGCGACTTTGCCGGGGATCGTCATAGGGCCGTTAAGGATGGGCACGCCTTTGTCCGCGAGCTCCTTGGCGAGAGCGTCCAGGTCGCCGGTGGCGATGGCGAGATGCGGCGTGTACGGGGGTTGGGGCTCGGCCGCACGCCCCATATCGGCGCCGAGGGACTCAAGCAACTCGAGATTCCCCCCTTCAAGCTCGAGGTAGGCAAACGCCTCGCCGTGCGCCTCGTCGGTTTCCCGGAAGAGGAGCGTCAAACCGAGAGTCTCGGTGTAAAACCGGATGGCCCCGTCCAAAGTGCGCACCCGGAAGGCTACATGATCATTTCTAAGCATGGCCCGTATTGTGCCGGGTACGCGGTACGAAAGCAACGGAGGGCGGAACACCCGGCCGCACCTTGAGAATGGGCGCCCGGCAGCGTGAGTCAGTTCCAGCTGTCGCGGATGAGCCGTGCCGCTTCCTTTTGGCTCAAGGGCACGAGGATGCCGGAGGCCACCAGATGCTCGAATTCCTCCCGTAACCTCTCGAGCGTCTTGGCGATAATCGTGTCCTTGTCCTCGGCAATGGCGGAGACCCCCACGGTTTCGAGCCTGCGCCTGTGGGTGGCGAGCACCTCTCCGGTGGGCGTATCGGGGGGCAGGTGTTCCACGTCGACGCGCTCGCGAAAAAGATTGCCCAGCGGAGACGGGTCTTCCGTCAATGTGACCAGTCTGCGGCCGTCGGACAACTCAGACGAGCAGATAAGCCAAATCCGCGTTTTCACTTCCCGCCCGGTGTAAAGCTGCCTCCACAGAACAGTTGCAGCGGTCGTCTGAGTTGCATCGAGGAACGTCGCAGAATACCCACGCATGCGCCCGATGTAGTACGAGGGCTTCGAGCAGAGCGCCAACGTGAGGCCGTAGTTTCGGCATTGAGCAGCCCGGGGTTCCATGGCCAGCCGAACCTCTGCAGGTAGTTCATCCCATTCCAATACGGTCGGCGTCAGTTTCTCTGGCCACGTCTGGCCCCACCGCGCCGGGAATGGCCATCTCACGAGTTTCCGCAATGCAATGATTGCCGTCGCGAGATACGCAACAGTAAAGTGCTGGCCGCGCATCATCCGTAGAACAACGCGCAACGGAACTTCCGTCAGACCGACCGGCCGATAATAGGTCGTCATTCCCCCTGCCCTTGCTCCTCAGTTTTTGGCAGAGAGGAGTCTACTCCGGAGGGTTTCGGGGACACAAAACTCATTTGTGACTATGAATGCCCAAGACACCTATGACAGGCAAGGTGCACGAAATCCTGATTGAGTATTGTGTCCCCAGAATTCCGGCGATACAGCGGGAGCGGCGTCCGTCGCCCTGCGTTTTCTTCCGCACGGAAACACAGAAGCCGCTCCGGCATCTCCTGACGCCGAAGCGGCTTGTGGGTCGTTATTATCCGGGCCGTTAGTCTTTGAGCGTAGTTACGATAACGGCACGGCGATTCAGTTTGCGATTTGCAGCAGAGTCATTGGCTACGGCAGGCTGCGTCTCGCCGAAGCTCTTCGTCGAGATGCGGTCAGCGCTGATGCCCGCCTCTACCATGTACGTCTTCACCGCATTCGCACGGCGCCCGCCAAGGCCCTCGTTGTAAGCGGCCTCGCCGATGTCGCAGGTGTGGCCTTCAATCAGGACGGTGTCATTGGGCCATTCCTTCAGGTGCGCCACGGCTTTGTCGATTTCCGCCTTGCCTTCCGGCTTCAAGACGGCCTTATCGAAATCAAACAGGATGTGATTCAGTACTGGCAACTTGTGCTCTTTCGCAGGCGGCTGCACCGGCGGAGGAGGCGCTACGGGCGGCACAGGCGGCGCGGGCTTTTCCCACGTGTGCATGACTTTGCCGCGGTTGCCCCACAGCTCGCTGTCGTCCGCATTGGAGGCGGGCTTGGTCGGCCACCACCAATAGGCAGAGCGCACCGGATCTTTCACCGGTTCAGGGGTAGCGCCACTGTTTCCCCACCAGGACAGGTCGTCCCACACTTTTGGAGGCTGATAGATGGCCGCCGACGCTGCCCCATACATGAGCACGACGCCGATGGCCAGCACGCCGATGAACGATTTTTTCATTGTGGTCTTCTCCTTCTCCGCTGTACAACCAATTACAAACCGTATTTAACCATACTCTTACGGGGCTGTCAAGCTGCCTGAGAGCATGGTATCCCGATAAATTCAAGGGAGTGCAACGACCTCTCAGCTCCCCAGAATTTTCATTATAGTCTAAGTTTAACACAAAACCAACCGCTTCACAAGGCTCTAATACGGCGCCCAAAACACGCCACAAGCCCCGCCTTGGACGTCTAACACTGATTTCCCGCGCCTTTCTTCCTTCCAGCACAGGTCCCAGAACGCAGATTCCGCAAAATTCCGCCTATCTAACGTCATGACAAAGGATTACAGCCTGTTGCGGCGGCCGGCGGGGCCCCTCGTGCGCCGGTTCGAAAGGCGGTTTCACCAAGCCGCGGCACAAATTGACAGCTGGCGACAGACGCATAGCTTTTGGGTCAAAAAGTCGTCGCACGCACCCGTCCCAACTCGCGCGCCCTTTTCTTTCGAGCATCCTGGTCTCGCAGAAGATCTCGCGCTTTCGGAGGCTTAGCATATATCGACATAAGGCTTTAAGTGCTGTTATAAAGGATCTAAAGTAAGTGGCGGGAGATACGCCCGGCTCCACCGGCATCGACATCGCAGCGGGGGATGAACCGGCAAATGTCCGCGGGCGCGGCGTTATCGCGCCGTGCGCGGTTTCTCGACAAGCCAGAGGCGGCTCTGGGGCGTCATGTCGACGACACGGCCCGGGGCAAACCCGGCCGAATCGGTCCACGACGCCACCTCTTCATACGTGTAGGTGTCGCCCTCGCCGGTGTGGATCAGCATATGCAACGCAAACAACAGGCTGAACGGCGGCCCCGACCGGTCGTCTTCGGGGATGAAATCCTTCAAGATCATCATCCCCCCGGGCTCGAGCGCATCGAAACACTTCCTTACCAGCTTCCGGTTGTTCTCCGGACCGTAACTATGGATGATGTTTGAGAGAAGCACCAGATCGTAGCCAGACCCCATGGGGTCCACCATGAAATCGCCAGGGATGTATGCGATGCGGTTGCCGCACCCCGCCGCGCCCACCTGTTCTTTTGCGATATCTATCACTTCAGGGCGGTCGAAGAGTGTCGCCCGCATGCCCCCGTGCCGGCTCACAAACGCGATGCTGTAGCTGGCCGGCCCGCCGCCAACGTCCAACATGTGACGGTACGCGGAGAGGTCCACAACATCCAGAATCTGCTGGGCGCTCATGCGCGCAATATCGTCCATCCCGAGGATAAAATCGCGCAACTCTTGGGGGCCACGTTTCTCCTCGCGGAACGGCATGCCCTCGCGCGTGGGTACCGCCTCACCCGTGCGCACCGCCTCGCCCAAATGAAACCAGTTCATGTACCCCCATTTGAGATGCTTGACAATGTTGCCCTGGTACGCGGACCGATTGGGCACAAGACAGGTATCCGCCACGGGCGTGTTTCCATACGTTGCGTCCTGCTTGTCGAGGAGTTCCAGAGCCACCAGCGCATCGAGGAAGATCCGCGTGCCACGGGCGTCCCACCCGAGCCTTGAGGCGACCTCGCCGGCCGTTTTTCGCCCGGCAGTCAAGTGCGAAAAGAGATCGGCTTCGACGGCGGCATACAGAATGGCGGACTGCCGGAAACCCGTCGCCAGCTCGTTGATCCGTCCTGTGAATTGGGCAATATCGGCCACGATGCTCCTCCTGCATGAGCGAATTCAGCAGACCCTATTGTACGAACAGCCGCCTTCCGACACCAAGCAGGTCCCGGCCCGGGAGAACTGGGAAGAGTCGGGGAAGGAAGCAGTGGCGGAGAGGGTGGGATTCGAACCCACGGTACACCAAAAGGAGTACAACGGCTTTCGAGGCCGCCGCCTTCAACCACTCGGCCACCTCTCCGCACGGGGTTGCATGATGAAGAACTTTTGACTGTCAAGAAAACTCATCGTATCAAAAAGGCGCCCGCCGGTTCCAATCTCAGGAAGAACCCGATTCGCCGACTTCTGAAGCCGCCACAAGAACCGCCCCCCACCCGAGGAGAGAGAAAAGGCGAATACGGCGGGCGCGCCGGGCAGGGCCACGGGCATGACACACAGGACCGCCGCCGCCACGATGTGAAAAGCGCCGCACCTCTCTACAGAGGTGCGGCGCTTCAGTTTCAGGCTCCGGTACCGCGTCAGAATCTGAGAATGCCGTTCACCACCACCTGCACATCCGTGGCATCCATGAGGCCGTCCCGGTTCACGTCTGCCCTGGGTACCCCGCTGGCGCCCAGAACGCCGTTGACGACAAGCTGCACGTCGACGGCGTTGATTACCCCGTCGGCGTTCACATCGGCGAGCTTGTTCTGGCCGCTGGCCGGTGTCTCGCTGCTCTCGCCCGGGGCGCCTATCGTCACCACGTTGGATGCCACCGATTCTCCAACCACGCCCCAGTAATAGTTAAATACGGAATAGGGAGTAACAATCGCGTACCACGCGTCGCCCTCGTTTGTCGCAAAACCCGGAACCGTGGGCGCATTCAGCAATGGCAGCATGAGCCTGCCGTTGCGGTACCATTCGATATACACGTCGTTTTCCCCGCTCTCTTCGGGCGAATACAGCGTCCACCTCACTCCCAAAGAACTGCCCGCTCCGGCCGTCTGGGGCGTAACCTCAACCTGGCTGACCGTGGGCGCGCGGTAGGTATTCCCGACGTGAATCAAAACGTCCTGCGTGGCGGACTGGCTTCCTTCCCTCGCACTTACCACCACAGTGTAATCGCCCGTGTCTTCGTAATCGGTCAGCCACGAGAACGTGCTCTGCGTAGCGCTGACGCGAGTCAGCTGCGCCCCTTCCGGCGCATCCACAAGCGTGATTTCGGGCGTCCCTTTGGGTGACTTCACCTTGATCTGGAATTCCGCGCGCATCCCTTCGTTCACGCTGACCGGCGAAATGGGCTCGATCATCACCGTGCCCGACCCGTCGGATTGTGACGAGATGTCGAGGACTTTCGGCACCAGGATTCCAGACTCGAGCAGCACTTCCGGATCGTAGAAGATGCCTTGACCGTCGGTCACCCCGACGATGATCTCCTCCGCCGTCAGTTCGAGACAGGTAATCCGGATGTGCCCGCTGTAGAACAGTTCCACTTGTGCGGTGTTCGAATAGAAATACTGCCCGTAGACGGGAAGCTTGTCATAGGTGATAACCATCCGGTCCGGAAGCCCCTTGACCCATATCGAGCCGGCCGAAATATTCGAGAGGTCAGCGAAAGCCACACAGATGCGCGGCATCACATTGGCCGAACTGCCCGACGGGAAATTCAGATAGCTGGACCGGTCAAGCGGCATTTCGGTAAACGCCAGATACCCGTTCTCCGCCATCCAGCAATAGTCGTGGTATTCACCCATGAACGGGAACGGCTCGCTGAATCCGCAACCCTGGCTGTCGTCTTCCAGCAACTGACCATACTGGGCATTTTCCGGCGTCTGAGGAAGTTCCCTCACGCCCGGCGTTACGGTCACCGTATACCCCCCGGAGGCCGCTTGCCCGACCGGCGTGAACAGAATCTGCGTATAGCTGAGATCGGAGCCCCCGGAAAACGTCTCGTAGGCTACTCCCAGCGCGGCCGACCCCACTTCCGCGACGCTGGTCTTGTACTGGGGCGGCTCGGTGTCGGTAAACGTGGCGAACAGCGCATAGTAGTATGTCTCTCCGAGCGGCAGAGGCTGGTCTATCGCCCAGTTTTCCGGGCCGCTGTACACGGTATCACCGTCGTACATGCTTGTGGGCGCATGGTCCGCGTTGCGCACCAGGGTCGCCTTCTCGAAATACGGATACACCGGATTAGCCCACGTCATCACCAGGGCCGGCGTCCCTTCCACACTCATTGCGCGGAACTCTTTAAGGGGCTCGCCGGGGAATTGCAGAATCTCGACCGCATACGCCGCCGATTTCACCGAGCGGATGTCGTCTTCGCGAAACCGGCCAGGTTCCAAGACGGTCAGGTCCGTCACGGCTTGCACCAGCAAATCGCCGTAATCCGGATAATCGATGTAGATGGCCTTCAACGCCTTTTCAGCGAAAGAATAACCGCTCCCGGGAATGAGCACACTCTGGACCCGATAGAAAATGTCGGCGGCCTTGTCGATGCCCATCCCCTGGACCGAGTAGCCGTTAAACGTGTCGCCATCGGTAACCAGATAACACAACTTGTTGCCGACGCCGCAGTTGAAGTGGACGCCGCCGTAGTCGCCGGACCCCGAATACCAATTGGCGCCGTAATAAATGTCCGGATCGCCAAACTGGGTTGGATCGGCCATATTACGGAACGCGTTCATCGGCGTGTCTTCTCCGATGAGCCACCGCACGCCCGAGGAGTCGTTTCCTTTGCCATTGGTGAGGTCGACGTATTCGCCCCAGATATCCGAGAACGATTCGTTGATTGCCCCGGACTCGTAATAATAGGCCAGGTTCGACGTCCTCGCCGTAACGCCGTGCGTCAATTCGTGCGCCGTCACATCGTCAGCTGCCATGCCGTCGCCAAAATACATCCGGCCAACCCAGTCGTCGTAGAAGGCGTTCAGCATGGGGCACCAGTCGTAGGGGTCGCAATACCGAACCGTTGCCGAGAGGAGCATCCCGTTGCCGTCGATGCTGTCTCTGCCGTGATATCCGCTGTAAAAGTTGTACGTATCGCCAAGATAATCGTACGCAAGGTTCGCGTCGGCGACACTCGCGATAGGACCTCCTTCTACCCGGACAAGGGTCCCTGGGTCGTTCGACGTATTGAACGCGTCGTAAATCTCCCGCCTGAGCGCTTGGGGAACCAAGGAATGATGCAGCCGAACATCCTGCGAGTGGGCGTCAACCAAGATCACTTCTTTGGCAAGTGGATCCGTCTGGCTGACGGCCACGATGGCCCATACCAGGCAGGGGTCGCCGCTGTCGCCCACCACGGGCGGGGCAAAAACATACAAACGCCCTTCAAGAACGTCATAAGCCGCGTTCCCGTACGTGGACCGCATCAGGTCAAGAGCCTTCCCTTTTGCGCGGTCCAGCGTGATGGAGGGGCTCAGGGATACGGTGCTGTTGTCAAGCAGGGACGTCTCGCGCATGATGTCGCTCAGAGCGGAGAACACCCCGCCCTTCTTGTCCGTTTGCACGAACACGTGCGCCCCAAAAACCGGCACCCCGGAATATTCCTGGTCCAGACAGACGCTGCCGCGGCCGGCCTCCAGTCGCGATGCCGCCGCCTTGAAGCTGCTGCGCGAGCTCACGGCTCCAAACGCCCGCCCGTGTTTCTGCAGCAACGCCGCCGCCGTCATCTCCGGAGGCGCCGGGTCCGTTGTCAAAACCCTGAACACCGCCCCCTGCGGCGCTCCCAGGAAGCGCAGATAACCTTTCCCGGTCTTTGTCTCGGTGGGCGGCGTCAACGCTTTGGTCGCGCCCTGCATGGATTTATACAACGCCCGGAAATCATCCGGGTTTGCTTCCGGGATATCGCCCAGGGCAGAAACCGAGACCGCAAGAGCGGCAAAGAGGGAAATCCCCACCAAGCGCATCGCTATCCTCCTTTGGGCAACATACTCCCGCCCCGTCTCTGAAGAAAGACACCTCTCCCACGGGATCTCAATCCCGTTTTCGGATACGTTCTCCACTCCGCCGGGCATTTGACGGGTACAACCCTCATAACGCCCGGCATCTTCCGAAAACGTTACCGCAACCCCATGAACCCCTCGGGCCATCGGCCAGGTCTTCGTCCAAAGGGCCGCGTTTATTGTACGGATTTCGCATCATTCTGTCCACAGTTTTATTAGTGGATGAGAGAAATCCCCCATACTTCATTCGTACGGAAGATCCGCCCACGGTTATGCGTTGGGTATCCTCAGGCCGTTTCCCGCGGGATATCGTCTATGTAGGTGGGTTGGCGGCCGAAATCAAGGCAAGGGGAATGCCAGGCCGGCGCCCGCCGGGCCCCCGGGGCAGGGCAGTCAGTTAAAATAAGGAAGGAGCACAGCGACGCCCCTGGCGTGGAAGCCGCCGACAGCGGCCCGGCGCCGTTGCCTGGGTTGGCCCGCCCGAGGTCAGGTCTCGGCGTGATACTCCTGAAGGGAGCGCACCGAGGTGTTTCCCCTTCGAAGGGCGCGAATTCCGAGGACCGCCGCCCGGGCCGCCGACAACGTGGTCATGATGGGCAGCGAACGCTCGATGGCGGTGCGGCGAATGGTGCGCCCATCGTCTTTCGACGTGCTTCCCAAGGGAGTGTTGATCACCCACTGGATCTCCCCGTTGATTATGCGGTCGACGATATGAGGGCGGTCTTCGCCCACCTTATACGCGGTTTCTACATGGATTCCCTGCTTCTCGAGGCAGGCGGCAGTGCCCCGCGTCGCCATCAGCCGGAAACCCAATTCCGCCAGGTCCTTGCCAAGCGAACCCATCTTGCTCTTGTCGCGATCATTGAGGCTCAGGAATACCGTGCCGCTCATGGGTACGCGGTTGGCAGCCGCAATCTGGCTCTTGGCGAAAGCCAGCCCCATGGAGCTGTCGATGCCCATCACTTCCCCCGTGCTCCGCATCTCAGGCCCCAGGAGAATATCCACGCCCGGAAACTTGATGAACGGCAGAACCACCTCTTTGGCGGAAATATAGCGCGGATACGGGTCTTCGGTGATGCCGAGTTCGCGAAGAGTCTTGCCGGCCATGATACGCGCCGCGATCTTGGCCAGCGGCTGTCCAGTCGCTTTGCTGACGAACGGAACCGTGCGCGACGCCCGGGGGTTCACCTCGAGCACGTAGATATCGTGGTCCTGCACCGCGTATTGAATGTTCATCAGCCCCAACACGTTCAGTTCCCTGGCCAGAGCGCGGGTCTGTTCCTTGATTCCCTCGACAACGGCGGGGTCCAGGTCGTACGGCGGAAGAATGCAGGCGCTGTCGCCCGAGTGCACGCCCGCCTCCTCGATGTGCTGCATGATCCCGCCGATGATCACGTCCGTGCCGTCGCAAAGGGCATCCACGTCGATCTCGATCGCGCTCTCCAGGAACCGATCAATAAGAACGGGACGCTCGGGCGACGCGCTCACGGCCGCCCGCATGTAACGGTCCAGGGACGGCTCGTTGTACACGATCTCCATGGCGCGCCCGCCCAGCACAAACGACGGCCGGACGACAACGGGGTAGCCGATGCGGTCCGCGACCGCGCGCGCTTCCTCAGGGGAAGTGGCCGTGTCGTTGGCCGGTTGGCGCAGGTTGAGTTTTTCGACCAGTTCCCGGAATTCCTTGCGGTCTTCGGCGCGGGCGATGCTGGCCGGCGTCGTCCCGATAATGGGCACGCCCGCCTTTTCCAGGGCCTCCGCCAGGTTGAGAGGCGTCTGGCCGCCGAATTGGACAATCACGCCCGTGGGCTTCTCGCGGTCGCAGATGTTGAGCACGTCCTCCAACGTCACGGGCTCGAAATAGAGCCGGTCCGACGTGTCGTAGTCCGTTGAAACCGTTTCAGGATTGCTGTTGACCATGATGGTCTCGAAACCGTCTTCCCGGAGCGCAAAGGCCGCATGCACGCAGCAGTAGTCAAACTCTATGCCTTGGCCAATGCGGTTTGGGCCTCCGCCGAGGATCATGATCTTCGGGCGGCCGGAATCGCGGACCTCGTCCTCGTCGCTGTAAGTGCTGTAGTAATAGGGAGTGTAGGCCTCGAATTCAGCCGCGCAGGTGTCAACCAGTTTGTAGGTCGCGATAACGCCCTGTTCTTTTCGGAGGGCCCGAACCTCGAGCTGGTTCATCCCCCAAATGCAGCCCAGCTGGTAATCGCTGAACCCGAGTTCTTTCGCATGGCGCATGACCGCCGGGTCGCGCGGGCCGGCGGCGCGCAGCGCCGCTTCCTCCTCGGTGATTTCGCGGATATTGCGCAGGAACCACGGGTCTATCCGGGTCGCCTCGTACAGCTCTTCCTCGGTGGCGCCCAGACGAAACGCCCGCGCCACCTCGAAAATGCGGTCCGGACGGGGCGTGCGGATCGCACGCAGAAT